>Ga0307378_10002289_pt1 | contig 29702 bp, 31 predicted proteins | sample UN1MG_FD_202238 | JGI IMG/M metagenome (GOLD analysis project Ga0307378, IMG submission 202238) | Soil microbial communities from Risofladan, Vaasa, Finland - UN-1 | ecosystem: Environmental > Terrestrial > Soil > Coastal area > Acid sulfate soil | place: Finland: Risofladan, Vaasa | collected... | reverse complement strand
TAAATAAGAATAAAAATAGTAAAATCATCTCGATGGCTAGATAAATTCTTAATTCTGTCCTCAATACTTCATATTGGACCATTACGTTTCGAATTATCCATAAAAAAAAAGCAAAAAGGACAAACATAATACCCACAAAACCTTCATGAATATGATAATTTTGAAAAACTTTCCCTTTATTGTACTGATTTGAATTATATCTAATATATCTAATAAAATTTATAGTTAATCCAGGGGAAATTATTGAAAAACAAATAATAGGAACAGCTTCTCTAATAATATTTAAATCTAAGGAACTGAATTCGATTTTAAACCGTTCTAGAAAGTAAAGTATGATCCATAATGGTATTCCAACAAAAATTATAATGAGAAAAATTTTATTGTAATTTTGAAAATTAATTAAAAATAATAATAAGTAAAAAAATAAAATAAAATAACTTATAGTGAACATCCAATTAATCTGTAATTCGAGAGAGTACCATTCATATTGTTGATTATAATGATAGAAGTAATAAAGGATTATTATACTTGAGATGATTAAACAAAAAAGCACTGTTCCCTTAAAAAAGTAAAGATACTTTTTCATAATTCTTTTAAACCTTTAATGTACTTAAAAAAAGCTTTTTATTATATCTATCTCATATCTTTTTTTTATAGGATTTTTTCAAATATTTGATAATATAAAAGTCTTATAAATAATGTTTAAATTTTTAGATACAATTTATTAATATAAAAAGTTTTTTCCACTTGCTTAGAATCAAGAGATAATGAAAATACTGTGTAAAAAAGTCCACTTAATTAAAGATAACATTCTTAAATAAACGTAAATATGTCAAAAGACAAGTTAAATCTAATAAAATTAGCAAAATTTGTAAACCAAGAGATTTTTATAGAAGAATTATTACGTACTGACACAAAAAATCTTTTAAAAAGGTACAATAAAAAGAAGAACCAGCTAAAAATAAAGATCTTAATTACTAAAATATTCTATTCTGTTTTTTTTGGAATTCTCCCTGCAATCCCACTTATGACATATTTTGAGATGATAAATGGAGTTATCACTCAAGGATATTCTATTGAAATAGCAGTATTTAGCGGTACTTTATTATTTTTATTTTTTTTTATTTTACAATTTTTTAATGTTTTTATGATGGGTATGATTGAAGTAGGTTTAATTATGTCAAATAGCCTATTCTCTTGGCTAAAAACCTTACCAATTTCTGCCAAAGAACTGCAAAAATTAAAAATTATTAGTGTTTTTAGAACTTTTGACCTTCCATTAATAGTGATAACACTTGGTTTTCCTATAGCAATGTTTATTGGAACCTTGAATGTTATGATTTTCTTGATCTGTTTAGGGATTTCAATACTCCAAAGTATAACTACCTTTATTATATTGATCATTTTTGGAGAAAGATTAAATAGAATCATAGATATAAACGACCCAAATTCAAGAAAAGCGACAATATTACGATTGATAAATATATTCGGCTTTGTTATAATTTTTTTTGGAAGCCTAATTTTTGTGCAGTGGGCAATAACGTCTATAGCTTCTTTTTTTACATCTCCATTGGTTCAAGAGAGTCCTGCTCTTTTAAATCTGATTCTCGCAACTATTCCATTTCAATCACCAAGCTACTTAATTGTTTTTCTTACCATCCCGAGTCAATATAACCTCCATTTTTGGATTGGGATATTTTGTGGTTTGGGGCTATTTATATTATTTACTTATTGGATTTTTACCAAAACAATATCAGGGTTAAAGAAAATAAAGCTTTCAGATGATGATAATCTAAAGAAAAATAAAAATTCACATTTAATTCAAGAACTTCTTCAAATTAACATTAAGATAAGAAAACCCATTTACTCACATTTTATTAAGGATCTTGCAATAACCTTTAGAAATCTCAAAATTTTCTTATCAGCTATAACTCCGATTATCATTTCATTTGTGTTTACGTTTACACTTAATTTCACAGTGTTAAAAGAGCTAACTCCCGTAGGTACAGATTTTATTTATACTTGGTCAGTAATTTTGGCGTTTCAACCCATTATTTGTGGGATGTTAGTATACAATTTAATGAATTTAGAAGAAAGTGGAGATCCTATCTTTTCATCACTTCCAATAATACCTAAAAATCAAGCTAAATCAAAACTTTTGTATTTCATAATAATTCAAACTATTTCTGTCATATCTCCTTATCTTGTTTATATGTTTGAACCCAATTTTATAGACTTACTTTTCACTGTTTTAGTTTCGTTGCCATTTGCATGGTTTATTCTTATTTCAATGTTTGAAATGCGCATATGCTTTTTTGGAAGGGCAAAATATCGATTCGTTCTTGAACCAGTTAATCCTGAAAATAAAATGAGTAAATGGGTTAGTATTTACATTTTAGAATACATTCTAACTATTGTAATCATTTCAATGGGGACAATCTTGAATTATTTGGGAATCCTACATTTCATTTCAATTTATACTTTAGTTATATTATGTTGTTATTTCATTCTATTGATTTCTTTTAAAATTCTCTTTTCATCTACTCGAAAACCTAAAAAAAAGAAGTCACCTGAATTATCTTTAGATAAAGAGGAAAACCAAATAAAATCAAAGAATAGATTTTTTATTATGCATCCATGGAGTTCAATTATTCTATTATTAATATTAAATTTTTTTTTTGTTTCTTTAGGAAATCTTTACTTAAATATTCTAAGTAATTTTATATCCAATGTATATAATCTGGGACAAATAAGTGAATTTCAAATTATCTTATGGTATATCGTATTTCCTACGTTATTTTTATATTTCATAAAAATAAATTTTATTCCTAATTTCAAAGGAACTACTTATGATATTTCAGATATGCGAAATAATAAATTGGAGAACTTTAAGTTAGGGATCTTTGGATTTTTGTTCATTTTGTTATTTACTTTTGTCTCTCCAACAATCACCTCTTTTTATGAGAACATCCCTCCTGATGTTTATAAAATATTTGTAAGCTTTGTTTTTGCTTTATGGAATGAAATTCTATTTCGTGGAATCATCTTTCCAGTCCTCCTTACAAAATATAATAGATCATTGTCTCTGGTCTTAAATAGTGGTATTTTCTTTCTATATTACTTTATCTATTTTATAACTTTATCTATAGTTCTTAATACTGTCAGTAGTATTTTCATTATAGCCTTTTTCTATATTTGTATAGTAAATTTTTACTTAACTTATTTATTCTCTAAGAAAAATAATATATATCCCGCTGTTTTTACTCATTTCATAAGTACTCTATTTGGCACACTTCCATTGTATTATTTTGGATATTACTACTTTTTTTACATTATTGGTATTAGAATATAATAAAAATATCCGGTTCTGTTAATGGCTAATATCTAAAAAATATGATGATGGAAAAGAAAAAATTTAAAATTAAATGTTGCTATATTTCTCTTAAATTCAATCCAATTTTGAATTAGATACTAAGAAATGCCTTATTGTCCTAATTGTGGAGCAAAATTAGAGGGAACTGAATCCTTCTGTCCTTATTGTGGGAAATTATTTGAGAAAAGAAATAGGATAAATGAAAATACTGTAACTTCTCAAATTGAGGTTCTCCAAAATGATGTGAGTCATTTAAAAAATAAACTGGTAGAAAAACAGACAAATAGTAGTTCATTTACTTTTAACCAAAAAAAACAAAATTCCGATTGCTGGAAATATTGTTGTATAATTTTCCTTCTAATAATGATATTTAGCATATTCCCATGGACAATTTATTTCTAATTTGATTTATAAGAGTGGGAATATCTTATAAATTGTTATTAATCCCCATCAGTTTATTTATTGTTTATTTGGTAATTTTTTAAGAAATACTTCAAAATCATTCCAATCGGTTTTATAATATCATTTTCATGTCATTATATTAAATCTAAATAAATTTACAAATATAAAAATTAAAAAAATAAATGTGATATGAATGAGTTTTGATAATTTTGATGAAGATTTAGGTGGAAATGAACCCGTAAAATCTAAAACTCCTGCAAGTAAAACGCCTTCTGCAGGAAAAAAATTGACTCTCTATTTTATGTCAACTATAGGTCCTGGTGAAAAGAAAGAGAAATTAACTGTAAATGACAGTAATCATGTAAATGATATTAAGCATACATTAGGAAATTTATATGGACTTGACCCTAATGATTTTCATTTATCCTCTGGTGGAGTTACAATGGATGAGAACAGTTCATTAAGAGACTATGATGTTAATAATGGAGATGATATTCTTTTAATCCCTGCAAGTACTGCGGGATAAATAACCACTTTTTTTTTAATTTTATTTTCTTATATTAATTATTACATAAAAAATATCCTTCTCCTTGTCTTATTCGGTAATCTAAGGATTTTGATTAATCAACTACAAATATTTTTATAGAACTATCTTCTTAATATTATATGCAAATCCTTAGTTTTCAATTATCCTCAATAAAATGCTTTTATTTATATGAATTATAATACGAAAAAAAATTAACAGAAGGTAAAGCAATGAAAAAATACAAACCTATTTTAATATTGGTTATTGGGTGTCTAATCCCTTTATTATTTACTGCGACAATTCCCTACGCGTTACCTGCAAGATTACACCTTAATTCACGTAAGTCAACAGAACATAGTTGGAGTTTTGAAATTAAATTATATCTTATAAGTCTAGAAAAAGGCTCTCAGTATACAATTGATGTAGATATTGATGCATTTTGGGGTATGGACATATCATTAAGAATAGCAGAAACACCTTATATGATAAATGGATTTTCAGTTGATAGTGGATCAAATACAGGAGAAGTAATGCATTTCACCGCATCTAAAACTGGAGTTTATTATATTCAAATGAAAGTTAAGTATGGTTCAGGGTTTTATGATATAATTGTAGAATCAGGATCAACTAGCCCCGCTACAAGTGTAACTCAGAAATTTTTTGATATTTCGTATTTATTAGTTCTAACATTACCTAGTATATTTATCATCATCATAGGATTAATAATCCTAAGAAGACGTGCTTCAATGCCAGAAAAGAAACCAATTATTAGTGTTTATAAGAAATGGGAAAGACCAATGAAAGAAGTTATTGTAGAAAAAGAAGAATTAATGATCTGTGAATACTGTGGAAGTGAAATCAAAAAATCACTTAAAAAATGTCCACATTGTGATACTTTTCTAAATTAGAATCATTTTTCTTTATCTTTTTTTATCATATGTTCGAGAAGTTAGATTTAGAATACAAAAAGAAAGAAATTCATTAATTTAATATCTAAATTATACTTACATGATTCTATAAAATTATAGAAAAAAAAGATTAATTAAAAATTGTGAGCTATGATGTCCCTCTCGCGGCATCTGAGAACCCTAAAATCTTTCCACACAAGGGACAATACCACATTTTCATATAAAAACCCATCTTCTCGCCTATAAATCCTACAACGCGCATATTACCCTTTTTGTCTAACCTTGTGGTGTAAAAATCATGCAAATGAAGTTCCTTTTCGCAATACGGACATTTTGGCATTACCTGAGGGTGTGAAGAAAAATCAAATCCGCATTTAGAACAAACATGTTCCTCAATAGGTACTGATCTTCCACATTCCCAACAATCTTTTGTAAAAGACATTTTTTCTCGTTTTAGTTAATTATTTATTGAATTTCAAAATACTACAAGTAAGTATAAAGTAAGTTCAATTTAAATAGATTTTACAAAAGTTCTAAGATTTCACCCTTTATTCATTACAATAATCTTCTTTCTGATCGTCTCTAAGGAATATTTTTGAAAATTATTTAATAATTACTGTATGTTAGTTATTAATTGATGCTAGATATTATTCTTATTCAACATGTTGATACCGGGTTAAATCTTCTCGAGTATCACCAAGATCATACAAAATTTAATGTAGAACATTCAGCTATCTTTAGTGGCTTTTTAAACGCGATCCAATCAATTCTGTCTAAGGAACTTGATATTGGGACTGTTATCCTAATCTCAACTAAAGGTAAAAGAGGACATAATTGTATTATTATTCCAAGACCTCCTATTAGCGTTACTATTCTTTGTGATCAAGAAGATCCAATTGATCTTTGGAGAGAATTCGGAGAAGAAGTTACAGAAAGATTTTTGGAGATGTATGGTGAAAATTTCAATCAACATAAAGTTGATCAGTTTAAAAAATTCGGAGAAATTATAAAAGAAATGTGTTTGGACAATAAATACTGTGAATAAATAATATCTCATATCAAGGTTACTTAGATACCTTTTAAATAGTGAAATTAATTTCGATTATTTACCATGCAGAATGATCTAAAATTGCATTAGTAGGGCATACATCTTGACAGGCCATGCAATCTGTGCACTCACCAATATTATCAGCTATAACTTTACCATCTACAAGTTTATATACTTCTGCGGGGCATACATTTATGCATTCTTCCACTCCTACACATAAATCTAAATCAATTTCAACCCAATGTTCGTTATCTTCCCATTTTTTTATGTTTACCATTTTTACTATAATTTCCATTTGTAATTTTTATTGAATATAATCTTTACCTACGATTTTTATTTTCTTCTTCTTAGAGATTAAAGTCTATTTCGTATAATCATTGAATTCTGGTATAAATCCCTTTTTCATTAATATTTTTAATTCAGAATGAGATTTTTCAATTAATTTCTTTGCTGTCGAATACAACTCCTCTTCTGAAAGTTTAAACCGAGCTATTCCTTGTTCAATTGCTTTTAAACCAGTAGCAACGGCTTCTCTAATGAATAATTCTTCATATTCCATAGTTGGAAGAATACATGTCTCTATTAAACAACCTTTAATCTCATCTACTAAATTTGCTAGAGCATAAGATGCCGCAATACACATCTCATCAGTAATAGTTTTTGCACATACATCTAAGGTTCCTCTAAATACTCCAGGAAAACACAGAGAATTATTCACTTGATTTGGAAAATCTGATCGTCCTGTTCCTACAATTCGAGCACCTGCTTCTAATGCATCCCACGGAAATATTTCAGGAATTGGGTTAGCCAATACGAAGATTATAGCGTCATCAGCCATTTTTGAAATCCATTCCTTCTTAATAACATTAGGACCTGGAATACTAGAAGATATAAGAATATCAGCACCTTCCATTGCTGAACCACAATCTCCTTGCGATTGTTCTGGATTACTAAAACCAACTAATTCATACTTATAATCTTTAGAATCTTCTAAATCGGACCTTCCTTGATATAAAATTCCTTTTGAATCAACAAACAAAAATTTTTTTAAATTAAATCCATCTGCTTTTAATAATCGATATATTCCAAAATTTGCTGCACCAACACCATTAAAGACAATTTTCACATCATTTTTTTTCTTTCCTACAATTCGTAATGAATTTATCAATCCTGCTAGTACTACACAAGCCGTTCCTTGTTGATCATCATGCCATATTGGTATTTTCACTCCTGGATCCGTACGTAATCCATCTAAAACAGAAAAGCATTTAGGTTTCTCAATATCTTCTAAATTAATACCTCCAAATGTAGGCTGAATCATTTTAACAAATTCAATAATTTGTTCAGCCTCACAACATTGGTCTTTACTAATGCATAAAGGAATGGCATCAACTCCACCTAAGTATTTGAATAACATAGATTTACCTTCCATTACGGGTAAAGCTGCTTCAGGACCAATATCTCCAAGGCCTAAAACTCTTGTGCCATCACTTACAATCGCTATAGAGTTCCATTTATTAGTATAATCATATACTTTCTGTGTATCATTAAAAATTTCACTGGATGGTGCAGACACACCGGGAGAATACCAAATTGCAAAGTCATTATAGTCTCGAATTTGACAACGAGGAAGTATCTGTATCTTACCTTTATAGAACTTATGCATTTTGATCGCATTAATTCCAGGAATTTTGGATTTTCTTAAAAGTTCTTCTTTAGATAATTTTTTCATAAGAACAATAAAATTCCTCTAAATTATAATGAATTTGATTATATTATATAAATTCATTCATTAAATCTATTACTTTTTTGCTGATTTAAATAATGAAAGGGTCTTTTGAAGCTTAAAGATTTAGAATATTTGGACTTAAGTGGCAACGATATTTCTGATATGAGAGGGCTGGAAGAGCTTATAAACTTAAGGATTTTATATATAGGGAATAGAGTTTCAGAGATCAACGGCAAAGAAAATTACTAAATTTTATGACTTTGGCAATAAAGGACTAACTCTTTAGCATCTAATAATTTTACTTTAATTTTTTTCGTCGCAAGCTGGAGTTCCTTTTCATATACTGGATTCCCTCGAAGATCTATAATCTCGAGATAATTAAGTTCAGCAAGCCCCTTTATCTCGGTGATCTCGTTAAATGCCAGTTCTAACCTCTTCAATTGCTTTAAATGTTCGAGCCCCATAATCTCTTTAATAGCATTTCTCTTAATTGCCAAAAGAACAAGATTATCAAGTGAATTAAAACCCTTAAGTTCAGTAATAAAATTCTTTTCAATATTTACGAATTTCAAGTGTTTTAATTCTTCAAGCCCTCTAATCTCTTTTATACGATTACTACCAAGATATAATCTCTCTAAATTAATCAGTTTTTCTAAACCTTGAATCCTTTGAATTCGATTATCAAAAAGATTCAATTCAACCAAATTAATAAGCGAATCAAGGCCTTTAATTTCAGCTAATTGATTATTATAAATATATAAATGTTTTAAATTGGTTAAGGCATCGAGACCTTTTACTTCTTTGATCTGGTTAACCCTTAAGTTTAGTACCTCCAGATGAATTAAAGTTTCAAGGCCTTCAATCTCAACAATACCATTATTTGAAAAATCTAATTCCTTCAATTTGGTTAAATTTTCTAATCCTACGATATCAGAAATTTTATGAATGCCTAAATTGCTTAGATCCAATCTATTATCTACTAGATAATATTGTTTTCCTTTATATTCTACATAATCCATAATAATTGTTTCTTTTTTCTCTTCATTATGGACAATAAATACTATGAATAATTAATGTGTATCTCTGGAATATTAAGTTTCTTTTTTATTTGCCTTCTGTTCTTTTAATTTTTCTTTGTCATTAAGTTCTATATAAGCTTCCTTATCTACTTCTTTATAAGGGTTGTACGGCAATCATATGCATTTCTCCCATCCAATCTGGTTGTTTTATTCTTTTCCTAAAGATGAAGAAATTTTATAATCTTTAAAAAATCCTTTATTAAATATGATTAGACAAATTTATCAAAATAATGGACTCATAATTACGATGACCATCTATCTTGAAATTGTATAATCTTATAGTTGTATTATTCTTTATATTAAAATATAACATTAAGTTAAAATAAATTATGAAATATACTTCTATCTTTGATGTAATTGGTCATATTATGGTTGGACCAAGTTCAAGCCATACTGCAGGAGCGTGTCAAATCGCGTATGTTGCACGGTTATTATTTGGAAAAAAACCCAAAACTGTAAAAATAGGACTTCATGGTTCATTTGCAGAGACATATAAAGGTCATGGTACGGATATCGCAATTTTAGCTGGATTACTTGGATTTACACCTGATGATGAAATGATCAAAAACGCATTTGAAATTGCTCAAAAAGAGGGGCTTGATTATTCATTTGAATTTGTAGATTTAGGGGTGGATTACCATCCAAATTCAGTTAGCATAGAGATGTTTGATGGATCAGAAAAAATGAATGTAATAGGTTCTTCAATTGGGGGAGGTAACATAATAATCAAAGAAGTTGATGGCTTAGAAGCAGGGTTTGGGGGAGAACCAAATACGTTAGTAATATTAAATCATGACAAGATTGGGGCACTTGTAAATATCGCAAATACACTTCAAAAATTTAAATTAAATATAGGATCAATGAAAATTTCTAGAAATTTGAAAAAAAAGATAGCTTTAACATGGCTCGAAGCAGATACAGCGATACCAGAAGATTTAATTGACGCATTAAAAAAATATCCTGAAATAATTTGGGTGAGGGTAATCAATGTTTGAATCAATTTCAGATCTACTCAATGAATCTAAAACAAGAGAGATTCCATTACATGAATTAATAATAAACGATGAAATGGAATTTCAAAATATTCAAAAACAGATTATAATTGAAAAGCTTAATAAATCTTTAATTATAATGAAGCAGTCTCTTGAAAAAGCACTTATAAGTGATATTGAATTGCCTATCAAAGAAGCAAGCCATCAAGCAAAAAGAATGCTTTCACCAGGAATTTTCTGTGGAAATAATTTAAAAGAAGCTGTAGGCTGGGCAATGGCTATCGGTGAATATAATAGTGGTATGGGATTAATAGTTGCTTGTCCTACAGCAGGTTCTTCTGGAACCCTACCTGCTGTTCTTTTTAAAGCTAAAGAAATCCTTAATAAATCGGATGATGATGTATTAAATGCCTTAATCGTTGCTGCAGCAATAGGAGCAATTATTGGAAATAAGGCAATGCTCTCGGGAAGTGAAGGAGGTTGTCAAGCTGAAGTTGGAGTTGCATCAGCAATGGCTGCTGCTGCTATAACTTATATGGCTGGGGGGACCCATCTTCAGATAGACAATGCGATTGCATTAACAATAAAAAATCTATTAGGACTTGTTTGTGATCCTGTTGCCGGATTAGTAATTTCACCTTGCATTAAAAGGAATGCTATAGGTGTGGTTAACGCATTTTTAGCTGCTGAAATGGCATTATCAGGAGTCACATCTATTATCCCCGCAGATGAAGTTGTGGATGCTATGATGAAAGTTGGTCGTAAATTACCATATGAATTAAAAGAGACGGGAAAAGGTGGAATAGCAGCAACTAAAACGGGGAAAAGAATAAGAAAGGACCTTTTTTCTGATATGTTATAATATTTATGAAGCCAATAGAAAAAAAGGACAAGCGAGAAATTAAATATTGATTAATTAGTTTTTTATGTGCTTTTTTATTCTCCCTATTTTTATAGATTGGAATTGTTCACTAAATTTTCATTAAAATCAGACTATGAATTTACCTTTCAGGAATTTTACGAATTTCTAATCATTCAAACTTTCGGACTTTAAATTATTTATAAATGTTGAGTTTAGAGAGTTTTGAATTTGATAAAATTGCAAATTTCTAATCTCGCAAACTGGTAGACTCTAAATACCATTTTTATACATATTATTTTTTTTATTTTTTTATTCGGTGTGTATTGAATTTTTTGTATGCACAATCCAAAAAGTTCATGAAATATGGATAGAGCACTTTTCCTCACAAAACTTACGATTTTTTGATCTGCAATACACACTTTTGATCCACAACATTTAAATATAATAATACACACTTTATGATCAGAGAATAAAAAATTATACACACTCAAAAAAAAAATAAAAAATGGTGGAAAAAAAAAATGGAAAATAGTTATGAATCTTATGAGAAAGTTAAAGCCCATTTTGACGCAAAAAGAGCGGATATTGGCAAATTGTATTTCTAAATACATTTTTTTTTATTTTTTATCATGATGATTAGAATAATTAAAATATTATAAACCAAAGATTTGAAAAAGAAAAAAGAATTAGAGGTTAAAAAAATGAACAAAACAGAAAATATAGAAAAAGGATATGAATATTTTAAGGTCATAAAAGCCAAAATAAACGCGAAATCGGAATATATCAAACTAATATTTTAAATAAAAAGGAGGTAAAAATAATATGAAAATTTCTGGATCAGGAACTCTTTCCGAAGGAAAAATAAATGATGAGATACAGATTTCAGGTTCCGCTAAAATAAAGGGAAATTTTGAATGTAATGGGTTTCATTCATCTGGTTCTATGAGGGGCGCAGGGAATTTGACAGTTCATGGTGATATTGTAAATTCTGGGTCATTTAGACTTATAGGAAACCTTTATGGAGATGGTAATCTCAAATCATCTGGCTCAATGTCGGTTGACGGGGAAGTATTAATTAAGGGAAAACTTCATAGCTCAGGTACATTTAGAGCAGGAATGAAGGTTGAAGCTCTTGATGGTTTTAAAAATTCAGGCTCAGCAAGAGTTCAAGGCGACCTTTTAACTCTAGAAAGTGTAATTATTTCAGGATCAAGCACAATTTATGGAAATGTTAGTGGAACTGATGTGATAATTGGTCGTCGAGGGTTTGGTATTAATATATATAAACATTCTAACAAAGTATCTGGCACCATATTAGCACGAAATAATATTGAACTTATGAAACTTCTTGTTGATGGGGACGTTAAAGGTCGAGATGTGATAATAGGTAGAAATACAGAGGTTTTGGGAACAGTATACTATGTTGATAGTATAGACATTCATGATAAAACCATTTTAGCGAATAAACCCGTTCAAATTAAGGAAGAGGATTTGCATTATTAGAAATTCATAAAAATTAAGCATAAAAAAAGAAGGAATCAAAATGTCGAATGAAGAAAAATGGAATGAAAAAGAAGAAAGAGAAGAAGAGAAGAGTAAGGTTAGATGGGAGTTAAATGATCTTCGAGATGAGCTTATGTTTGAGTTAGACGATTTACATGATGATTTAAAGGATGTAATTGACGATTTAAAAGATGAAGCAGAGGATATTAAAGATGATTTGAAGGATGAACTGGAAGATCTTATGGAAGAACGAGAATCCTTACTTGATGAAGTTGGTAATATAAAGGGAGATTTAGAATATTACGGAGATGATGCAAGAGAGCAAATTGATCATGCAAAAGAGAAGCTTGAACGATTAAAAGAGAAAATTGAAAAACATGAAGCGAAATTTTCCGAAAAAGTTAGAAAAAAAGTGGAAAAAGCAAAAAAGAAAGCAGCAAGGATAAATATTTCTGTTGATCCTGATATGAGTGAAGAATGGAGAGGTTGGGCAGAAGGTTTAGGTGCTTCAGTATCAGAGTTGGTTCGAAAGTCAATGAAATTTGTTAAAAATAATATTGGTGATCTCGGAAAATTAGAAAGGTTAGGTAGCAAATTGGAGCTAATGGGTGAAGATATAGAAAAAGCAGTAAAAGATTCTGGCATACAGGAAATTGGGGAAGAACTTGAAAAAACGTTTGGAAAAAAGAAAGGTAAACCAAAAATGAAGATGGCAATTAATTTGGAACCTGATATTAAAGAAAGGATTAAAAAGAGGGTTATTGGATTAGTCAAACTCCACAAAAGTTTACCCCTTGATAAATTTGCTCAAGCATTAGATAAATCAAAGCAAGATGCTGAGAATATGGTTTATGAGATGGTAGCGGATGGTATTGAGGGTACTTTAGAGGAAGGTGTGTTCAAATTCACGAGCACATTAGAAGAAGTTATTTCAAAACTGAGTGAATTAATTGATAAAATTTAAAAAAAGGTGTAATATATCAAAATGATTAATCCTATTTATGAAAAGCTGGCAAAAATTGTAGTTGAATATTCCCTTGAGATAGAGAAGGGACATAGAGTTTGTATAACGGGGCCTGCAATAGCGAAAGAATTATTTCAAGCTTTAAATATGGAGATGGCTAAAGCTGGTGCTCACACTCTTATTTTCCCAGGTATAGAAGGGATAAGAGAAATCTATTTTCAATATGCTTCAGAAGAACAGTTGGTATATGTTGATAAAACTGAAGAGTTATTATTTACCGAATTTGATCGTTTAATTGAAATACGGGCAGATTATAATACTCGTAGATATAGTAACATTGATCCTAAGAAATTCTCAACATATAGGGGTGTGCCCAAAAGGGCTGAGCTAAGGAAGATAATGGAGCAGAGAACTTCAACGGGAGAGTTAAAATGGATCGTAATTCCTTATCCTTGCAATGCTCATGCTCAAGAGGCAAATATGGATTTATTTTCATATTCCGATTTTGTAGTCAAGAGTTTGTTTCTGGATCGTGAAAATCCAATTGAAGAATGGCAGAAAATGCAGAAGAAACAAGATTTAATTATAAAAAAGTTAAATAAGATTAAGCAAATTCAGGTTATTGGAGAAGATACAGATTTATCGCTGTCAGTAGAAGGACGAAAGTGGATAAATTGTTGTGGTCAAACAAATTTACCTGATGGCGAAATTTATACTAGTCCTGTTGAGGATGCTGTTAATGGTTATATTCGATTTACATATCCGGGGATATATATGGGAAAAGAAGTCGAAAATATCTTTTTAGAGTTTAAAGATGGAGAAGTAATTAAAGCGACTGCAGCAAAGGGTGAAGATATTCTTCAAGAGATATTAAAAGTTGAGAACGCTAATAGAATTGGAGAATTTGCGATTGGGACGAATTATGGAGTTTCCAAATTCACAAAAAATATGTTGTTTGATGAAAAACTCGGTGGAACATTACATTGTGCCTTAGGGCTTGGCTTTGAAGAATCTGGCTCAAAGAATATTTCTTCAGTTCACTGGGATATATTAAAAGATATGAAAGTGCCAGGCTCAAAAATAATAGCTGATGACAAAGTAATTTATAAAGAAGGAAAATGGATAATTTAAAATCTGAAATTAAAAAAAGAATGTAGTAATTACAAATTTAATTAGGAAATTAGGAGATAATAGAAAATGGAAATTATACCCTCACAAAAAACATTCAAAAGTTATCTTTTCTTTTGGTCAGGACAATTGTTTTCACTGTTAGGATCTATGATAGTTCATTTTATACTGATCTGGTGGATACAATTAGAAACAGGAAGCCCATTATTCCTCTCCCTAGGGCAAACCTTTTATATGGTACCTATGTTAATATTCATGCCTATTGCGGGAGTGTTTTCTGATAAGTTAAACCGAAAAAATCTTATTATTATTGTGGATTCTTTACAAGCTTTAACTACATTTATTCTTATAATGTTCTTCATATTTGATTTTGTAAATATATGGATAATATTTCTTTTTATCGGTTTACGGAGTATTTTTCAAGCTTTCCATCAACCGACTGTAGCTGCGATTATACCAACAATGGTCCCAAGAGAAAAATTAGGAAGAATAAATGGAATTAATTATTTATTCATAGGTTTAATACAACTCCTTGGACCCGGGTTCGGTGCACTCTTAATGCAATTTTTTACTATTAGAGATATTTTATGGATAGATGTAATCACTTTTTTCATTGCATTTATCCCTTTAATTATTATTAGTATTCCCGTTGTAAGAGACAAATCTGAGGTGAAGCAAAAAAATGGATTCATCAAAGACTTTAAAGTAGGATTCATCGTTTATAAATTAATTCCAGGGTTGATAATTCTTCTATTTATGGGAATGCTTGTGAACTTTTTTGTTCAACCTTTAGGTACTCTATTACCTTATTTTATTAATACTATTCATGGTGGATTAGAATTTGAATATGCTTTAGTTCTCATATTTTTACAGGCAGGTGTAATGGGAGGAGCAATAATAGCTTCTATCAAAAAGGAGTGGAAACATAAAATTAATGCAATGTTTATCGGAATTGGGATTATAGGTATTGGATATGGATTTTTAGCAATTGTTCCTACTGGATTTTTTATTTTAATAGGATTTTTGTTATTGATTGTTGGAATTGCTTTACCTATAATAAATACTATATTTCAAATGATTTTACAAACAAATGTACCCCCAGACAAACTAGGACGGGTAACATCTATTGATAGTACTCTATCTGCAATAATATCACCACTGGGGACGATTATCGCGGGGCCAATTACTATTCTAATTGGGATACACAGCTTATTTCTCTTTTGTGCTATTGCAGTTGTATTGGTTACACTTATAACTTACTTTTTCACGGGAATTCGGCATGTTGACTACAATGGACAAATTGCAAAAGAATCAGAATTTAATGATTTATAAGAACAAAATAAAAAAATTTTTTAAAAACAAATAAAAAAAAAATAGGAAATTAGGGGATATAGAATGGAAGAAATTGTGAATAAAGAAACATTTAGGAGTTATTTATTTTTTTGGACTGGGCAATTGTTTTCTTTGCTAGGTTCAATGGTGGTCTTTTTCGTTATAACGTTTTGGATTGCGGATGTCTACAATGATCCAATGATAAGTGCTTTTTCATCATTTTTATATATAATGATGATGACTGTTTGTATGCCTTTAGCAGGTGTTTTTGCAGATAGATTCAATCGAAAATTATTGATTCTAACGGTGGATTCATTACAGGCATTTGTTACGTTTGCCTTAATACTATTCTTTCAATTCGGAATAACTAATCTTTGGATAATTTACATTTTTATTAGTTTACGTAGTGTTTTTCAAGCATTCCACTTACCTACTGTCAATGCGATCATTCCAACGATGGTTCCCAGAGACAAATTATCACGGATAAATGGAGTCAATTTTTTATTTACTGGTGTTGTTCAACTTTTAGCACCATTTTTGGGGGCAATATTACTGGTATTTATATCGGTTTATATGATTCTTTGGACAGATATTATAACATTTTTTATTGCGTTAATACCGTTATTACTGATAACAATACCTTCGGTTAAAAAGAACAATTATACTGATGAAGTTGCTGAAAAGAGTTCCTTTATTAAAGATTTTAGATTAGGTCTCAAGACATTGAAGCTTATTCCAGGATTAGTTATTATGGTCATGTTATCAATGCTACTCAACTTCTTAATCCAACCCATGAATGCATTGATGCCATTGTTTATTTTAGATGTTCATGGTGGGGTAGCAGGGCACTTGGCACTAGCTGAAATGGTTTTTACAGGGGGAATGATTATTGGAGCTCTAGTAACTTCAATTAAAAAGAATTGGGGTAATAAACTTAGAGTAATTTTTATTAGTATTTTATTGGCATTGATTGGATATATGATATTTGCATTAGCACCAAGAGGGAACTATTATATTATAGGGTTAGGTGGTGCTATTCTGGGATTCAATTTACCAATAATTAATTCTCTATATCAAACTTTTCTGCAAACTACAGTACCCTCAGATAAACTAGGGAGAGTGACTTCTATTGACAACGCTTTATCTTCAGCGATATCACCAATTGGATCATTAGCAGCTGGGCCATTAGCATTAATACTAGGTATTCCCACATTGTTTTTCTATTGTGGATTACTCGGAGTATTAGTGACTATTGGCTTTTGGAGCTTTACGGGTATTCGAAATATCGATATTGATAGTAAAACCGCTCTCGAAGAGATTAATGGAAAATTAGAGAATATTTCAATCTAATTTTTTTCTTTTTTTTTTAATATTTGATTAAAGTGAGAAAAATGACAGAAGAATTACCAAATAATCAGACTTTTAAGAGTTATATTATTTTTTGGGTTGGACAGCTTTTTTCGGTTTTGGGATCATCAATTTCACAATTTGCAATTATTTGGTGGATAACTGACACGACAGGGAGCACCATGCTTCTTTCATTAGCAAGTTTTCTATATATCTTACCAATGACAATTGTAGTTGCCTTATCTGGTGTAATAATTGATAAATGGAATCGTAAGAATATTATTATTATAGTAGATTCACTCCAAGCTTATGTAATGCTTCTAGTAATAATAATCTTCAATCTTGGAGGACCAAATCCAATATTAATGGTTGCTATAATGAGTTTACTAGGAATCTTTCAAGGATTTCATATTCCTACGGTAAGTGCTATTATTCCAACAATGGTTCCAAAAGAAAAATTAAGTAGAATGAATGGTGTAAATTTTTTCTTTAGAAGTTTTATACAAATCATGGGACCTGTTATAGGCGCCATATTATTCTCATTTATTCCCCTTGAAACAATACTATGGATTGACCCAATTACATTTATTTTCGCAATTATTCCTTTAATATTGATTAAAATTCCCAAAATTAAGAGGGAAGAAACATCTGTTAAAGAAAAGTCATTTCTTGAAGAATTTAAAATTGGATTTCGTACATTGAAATCAATCCCTATAGTTCTGATGATGCTTTTAATATCAATGTTTATTAATTTTCTAATGGTTCCATTTAATATCTTAATGCCGTATTTCATTAGATATAACCATTTAGGTAATGCTTCAAATTTAGCATTTGTGGTGGCTTTTATGAATGGTGGTATGCTTTTAGGTGCTTTATTAACTTCGATTAAAAAAGAATGGAAACATGCTCTTTTCATCTACTTTGGACTAGAATTTATATTAATGATGAATGGGGGCATTATTGCTTTAATTCCATTCCAATTATTTCTAATGATGGGTATTGTAGTTAGTATTACAGGTATAACCATCCCTATTCTCAATACAATTTATTTAACAATTATGCAACTAAAAGTCCCTGCAGATAAAATGGGAAGGTTATCTTCTCTTGATTGGGCGATCTCGTCAGCGATAACTCCCGTTGCGACTATAATAACAGGACCATTATCTGAGATAATAGGAGTTTCAAACTTGTTTCTTTCCTTTTCAATTATAGGAATGATGATTACTCTAATATTATGGTGGGTAGCTCACACTCGAATTAAAAACAATAATAAAAAGAAAACATCTGAAGAAACTGTATTTAGTTCTGATATAAGCTTAAAAAAAAATATAAAGAAAAATTAATCTAATCTTTCTTTTTTTTCTCTTCTTTCTTGTTAAATTGTTCTTTCACTTATTAGATTACTATTTCAAATTTTTATTATGTCTTCTGATCCAATCCAATAAGTCTTTACTTTTCTCTGGAAAATTATAAGCGATTACTTTTTCAGCAATTTTCTCCACATCGGGATCTTCATCTGAAAGAAAACAACTTTCGAGAATATAATATGCTCTATTGCTTTTAAGTTCTAAAACCTTAAATGCAAGGATACTAATCTTTCTAATTTCACTATTTTCACTATTTTCTATAAAATAATTTAATAACTCAACAGCTTCGTCTTTAGTCATTGAGCTAGTGGTAACATAATCATATATTTTAGCTACTGTTAACTCATTGCTCACATATTCTAATGCGTCTTGATAAATTAAAGGTGTTATATTTTGAGAATTAATATCAATTCCTTTTTTTCTTAAATCAAATGCACATTTATGATTTTCTGGTAATCTATGCTTATTACAAAAAACCATACCACAAAATTTACACCGGTATGGGATATTTCTTATTACAATTTCGCAATAATAACAATTTGGCAAAATTTTTCATTTAAAATAATAACAAATGGTCTATATTAATCATATAAATATAGTAAAGCCAAATATAAATAATCAACAAAAAAATTATAATGTTAAAAATGAACGATAAAAAAGAAATAATTAAGATTTGGCTAATTCATAGTGTGTTATTGATGATATTGCTTAATTTCTCAATTTTTTTCTGGGATTTTTATTCTGGTACTGATACCCAAGGATTTGGTGTGTTGGATCCTTATTATGGCATGGGTATGTTCTATGTATATATGATCTCTTATTTTAGTAGTTTAATTGTTGTTTATGCGATTATAAAAAGTAGAACATTTGGGATTGGATTGGACCAGTTGAAATGATAATCGGATACAAAATGAATAATAAAATGATCCCTGCTAAGCCTAAAGACAACCTTCGCGTTTTTCTGTTAAAAGACTCATCAAGCACAATTGATAATAGAGATACAATTATGAAGATAAAAACAATATTCAAACCTACCTTAGCTGCAGTACTAAATATCGAGATTGTCCACAAATTTACGTACAAATCAAGCTCTAATTGTTCACATATGTCGGAATATTCTTCATAATTTATTAATCCTTGGTCATAATCAATATAAGCCCTCTGCCTTGCGGCATTATACCAATTATAATTGACTCCTTCAAGACTCTGACAAGCTATAAAAATTGTTCCTGTAAGAATAGCTATAATTATTCCAATCTTTAACTATTTAATTTTAATTATCTTATTGTTATGGTACCTATTTTCATTAAGAATGTCATTCTCTTTGTTTATTTTATTCACCCTCTTCTATTTAGATGTAAAATGGTCTTGTTAAACTAATTACGGTTTAAAGAAATTATAATGATCTATAAGTATTTCTCAATTATAAATAATATAATTATTCATAAAATATGTTCCAATCTATCAATAATGTCATTTTGAATTGGCGCTCCAAGATCGATAAAAGTAGCGTTATATCCTCCAACTTTTACAATTAAATCAGGATATTTTTGAGGATTCTTCTGAGCATCCTTAAGGGTTTCAGTTGAAACTGCTGTTGGTTGTACCTGCATCCCTCCTTTGGCAAAATATCCCGTTAAAAGATAATAAAACTTTTCTATATTTTCCTCACTCATAAGGTTTTGTGGATGAATTCGAATATTTAATGCAACACCATTGGTAGCATAACAATAATCCAGTTTCGCTACTGAATTTAAAATCGCGGTAAGTCCTTCTTTTTCAACGTTGTTTACCGGAGACAAACTGTTTGAGATTGCCTCCATTGCTTTTCTCCCATCTGCTGTTGGTTGTGTAAAGAATCCTTCCATAACATGAATTCCCATAGAATATGCTCCAGCACTATATCGTCCACCTCTAATTGGTTTATACTTTACAACTTCCACACAAAATAATTCCCATAGTTCATTTGCAAAGGAATCTATTTCTTCATTATCATTTCCCCATTTTTCATATTTATTTTTTAATCTTTGGCGAAGTGTTTCTTGTCCTTCAAAATTGGAGTTTAATATCTTAATAAGCTCTGGTAGAGTCATTAAATCTTCTTCATAAACAACTTTTTTGATGTTGTATAATGAATCAACTAATGTTGCAAAACCATAAGCCGTAATAGAAGAAAAATTATATTTACAGCCTCCACATACATAATCTATTCCGTTTTCCATACATCCCTCTAAACTTGCTGAAATGAATGGATGTTGCATAAATTTAATTGCTTCCTCATCTCCTATTTGTGCGATTTTTACTGATTTTTCTATATTAAATTGCAATTGCTTTTTAAAAGCATTAAAGAATTTATCATAAGTAATAAAAGTAGCTGGATCTCCTGTTTGTAAACCATCAACCATTTTCGACAGATTACTATAACCATTGTTCAAAACTAATTCCAGAATGCCTGGTAGGTTCATGAACATGCGACCAGTAGCTGCAAAGTTATTGCCTTGACCAGAGGGTTCTACACATCCTATAATAACATAATTTCGAGCATCTTCTAATGTATAACCAGCTTTAACTAAAGCAGGAATATGTACATCATCATTATAAAATGCAATACCCGAAGTTGATCTGAAAACTCTAATTGCTGCTTTTATAAATTCTTTTGGTGTATATTTATGAATTCTTACAGATAGATCTGTTGTAAATACTTTTAGGTTTTTATAAGCTTCGAGGAAGAGATAAGAGAGTTCATTTGTAGCATCTCGACCGTTAATATCCATGCCTGATATTGTAATTGTTTGAGTATTTTGACCGAGAGCATTAGCAACCATTGTAAAATCCGTTGGTAATAGAGTTAAATTCCAAGTTAATTTTAAATTTAATTCTTCTATTAATTCTAAGGCAAATTTGCTTGTTAAATTATTTGATGACATATCTTTTTGATAGTATGGCCACAAAATTTGATCTAGCCGGCCTAAAGCAAGAACACTACGTTGATATATAATATTTGCTATATTTTGTGAAAACCATATGTGTTGTATAGCTTCATAGAAAGTATTTGGAGGGTTTTCAGTGAATTTTTGCATCATCTTACGTATAACTTCTAGTTCAACTTTTCTAGCATTGTTTGTTTCATTTTTAGCTAGATTTAATGCCAGATTCGAATATCTTTTAGAAAATTCTATTGCGGCATTATAGTAAATTTTGACAGCTTCATAAAAATTGTATTTGTCTTGAAAATTATCATCCTTTTTATTGAGTTGTTTTTGATAGAATTCTGCTTCTTCAATAATACCTTTATATCCTAATTTCAAAAGCTTTTCGTATCCCGCGCATATATGACCTTCAGTTGCTCCTTGATGTATGGCAATATTAGGTGCTAGTGATTCAATCTTTCCTGTTCCAGTAATTAAACCTTCTTTAAAGAGTCTTTTATTAATTTTATCAGCAACCAGAGATTTTCCTTTCCAGAAAGGTATCAACTCTAAAAGCTCATCACGTTCATTATCTTCTATAAAAAAAGGTTGTAGTTGTCTTCTCGCTAATTTTTTGTACATGCTTGGTTTATCTAAACTATTGTCATATCTAAGTAAATCTAGGTTAACTTTTTCACCTAAATTTTTGCTGGTTTCATTCCCTATTAGTAATTCATCATTCCTGATGAAAATTGTCATGTTCTTTAGAGTATGAGCTATAGCTTTTGCTCTTTTTATAATTTCTGGATCATTAGGATATTTTTTATAAATCTCAGTAAAATATCTCATACGTTCGATACATAATTCATATTTGCTTGCAATGAGGTTATTTTTTAACTTTTGAGTTCTCCCAGATGATCTATTAGTTATTGAAATCATTATTTAATTTTGAATTAAGAATATTAGGTTAAATATGTTTATTTAATCATTAAATATTAAATTACTTTTTATGGATTTTTAAGCTAATTAATCTTAAGTAAGATATCTAGATAAGATTATTATAAACATTCGAGGTTTGAAAATTGAATTTTGAAACTTTAAAATTTGAATTGAGAGAAGATGGCATTGGACTTTTAACTCTTAATCGTCCAGATAAATTGAATGCTTTGAATTTTCAGATGATTGAAGATTTGCATTCAATTTTAGATGATTTAATGATTAATTTGGATTGTCGTGTGCTTATTCTAAAAGCTGCTGGCAGAGCTTTTTGTGCGGGATTGGACCTAAGAGAATCTACAGTACTTCAATCCAAAAAGAAACCAGAGGAGCTTAAAGAGAAATTCTTTTTTATGAGAGCTCCAGATAAAGATTTAATCAAGGCTAAGATATATGCACAGGGTAGAGCTAGTCACCTAATTGTTAAAATGAGGAAAATCAGTCAACCAATAATTGCTGTGATTCAAGGACCTGCTACAGGAGCGGGATTTACATTAGCTTTAGCAGCAGATATAAGAATTGCAGGAGAAAACGCAAAACTGGCGAATTCATTTATAAATATAGGATTTTCTGGTTCGGACTTAGCAAGTAGTTATCATTTACCTAGGCTAATTGGTATGTCTCGAGCAGCTGAAATACTATATACGGGGCGGTTTATTGATGCTGAAGAAGCTGAGAAAATTGGGCTAGTCATAAAAGTAATTAAAGGGGATGATACTAATTTAATAGAAACAGCATTGGAAATCGCTGAAAATTTACTTACAAAAAGTCCGCTTGGCCTTAGAATGACAAAAGAAGCGATTAATATTTCACTTGATTCCCCAAGTTTAGATACAATAATGCAAATAGAAAATCGTTCACAGATGCTTTGTTCAACATCTACCGATCTTTTGGAAGGAATTAATGCGTTTTTTGAAAAGAGAAAACCACATTATCCAAAATCATGAATAACTGAAAAAAGTGTGAAAATATATGGAATATGAAACTATCAAATTTGAAATACGAGAAAATGGCATAGCAATTCTAACCTTAAATAGACCTGAAAAACTAAATGCCATCTCATTTCAAATGGAAGAAGAACTCCATCAAGTATTAGATGAATTGATGGTGAATTTAGATTGTCGAGTATTGATTCTGCGAGGGGAAGGAAGAGCCTTTTCAGCAGGAACAGATTTACAAGAAGGTTTAATCTTGAACTCGAAAAAAAATCCAGAAGGATATGAAAAATTTTATTTCTTGAGTATATCAGAGCCAATAAAAAGAAAAATGTATCATCAATGGCGTATAACTCAAATCATCATGAAAATGAGAAAAATTCCACAACCAATCATAGCTGCTGTTCATGGTTCAGTAGCGGGAGGTGGATTTGGATTTGCAATGGCTTCTGACATTAGAATTGCTAGCGAAGATGTTAATTTTATAAATGCTTCCATTAATATTGGTTTAACCGGTGCGGATATGGGAAGTAGTTACTTCCTTCCTCGCCTTATTAGTCTTTCAAGAGCTGCTGAAATCATCTATAGTGGGAGGGGTGTTTCTGGAAAAGAAGCTGAGAAGATTGGATTTGTCCTAAAAGTTGTAAAAAAAGAAAGTTTATTGGATGAGACATTTAAATTAGCTGAAGAATTATTATCCAAAAGTCCTTTAGGTTTACGTATGACAAAAGAAGCCCTTAATTTGTCATTAGATTCTCCAAGTTTAAATAATATATTACAATTTGAAAATAGTTCGATCGTTTTAAGTTTCTCTTCTAAAGATGTAAACGAGGCTGCAAGTGCCTTCTTTGGAAAAAGAAATCCTAAATATGGATTAAGATAGCTAAACAATCCTAAAGAATACTTTATTATAGAATATAACAAAAGGCAATATAATTAATAGAAACAAGGAGATGCTATCTTGTAGAATTTTAATAAAAAAAAACTAATTTTTCAAAGAAAGTGCCAAAACACTACCTAAAAAACTACATTTTTTATAAAATTGAACTTATAATTATTTATATTTAAAAAGGGAGTAATCATGGAAGAAGTAAAAAAGAAACCCAAATTAAAACGCAGAGTTTCCTTATTTGCACTTACTGCATATGGTGTAGGAAATGTTTTAGGAGCTGGGATATACGCATTAATAGGTGAAGTCGTTGGGATAACTGGAAACCTATCTTGGCTATCATTTATATTAGCATCTGTAACTGGTGCATTGACTGGTTTGTCTTATGCTGAACTTTCTGCAATGTATCCTAAAAGTGCTGCTGAATTCGTGTATACAGAAGAGGCATTCAAAAAACGAATTTTATCATTTATTTTAGGATGGATCATCATTTTTTCAGGTATATTATCTGCAGCTACGGTTGCTTTAGGTTTCGCTAATTATCTATCAAATTTAATTGGAATTTCCTCTATCTTTTTGGTCATTATATTTGCAGTTTTACTTGTTATTGTTTTGAGTATAATCAATTTTGTGGGGATTAAAACATCGACTAGAACTAACATTATATTCACACTAATCGAAGCTTCGGGTTTGATTATTATAATTATAATTGGTATTCCCTATTTCGGTTCGATTAATTATCTTACGCTTCCTCCTGGGTCACCTTCTTTTGTAATTTTTTCTTCAGTTGCTTTAATCTTTTTTGCATATATCGGTTTTGAAGATATAGCAAATATTGCTGAAGAAGTTAAAGAACCGCATAAAAATCTACCTAAGGCAATCGTTTATTCAATAATAATTACCACAATCCTCTATTGCCTTACAGCTATTTCAGTTGTTAGCATCTTACCCTATAATATAATTGCTACCTCTGAAGCGCCCTTAAACATTGTTGCTATAGAAGTCTTAGGACCTGCAGGTGGCATAATTATGTCATTAATTGCATTATTTGCTACTGCTAATACAGTTCTTATCATGTTAATAGTTACCTCTCGTATGATGTATGGTATGGCAAGAGATAAAGCACTTCCAGAAGGTTTGAGTAAGATCTCACCTAAATTTAGAACACCTATGATATCCATATTAATTACCATGCTCTTTACTATAATTCCAATTTTCTTCGTTGATATCTCAATTATTGCTCAAGCAACAGTATTTGGGGTTCTTATTAATTTTATTTTGGTAAATGTTAGCCTAATAGCTTTAAGAAAAAATAAACCAGATGCGGAAAGACCATTTAAGCTTAAACCAACTATAAAGTGGGTGCCTGTGATTGCATTATTAGGAGCGATTGTTTGTATTGCTTTATTATTTACTTTTGATTGGTTAATTATAATAATCCAATCGATAATAGCACTCTGCGGAATTGCTGTGTTTTACGGTATGAAATCAAAAATTGAAACCAAAACAATTAAAAATCGTTAACTTCTATATCATTAATATAACTATACCCAACCACATTATCCCGAATAAATATCCTAAAGGGATCTTTTGATATTTTATAAGGATTGAGTATTTTTAATAAAGTAATATGCTCTGGAATATAATAAATCTCTTTGTATTTTTCTCCAACATTTTCTGAATATTGATATTGTTGTAAAACAAATTCACCTCGAAAATGGGCTTTTTTAAGAAAGGCAATAATTTTATGTATATCCTGAGGTTTCATTAAATTTCCAACATATGTTGTTCGTATTTCAAAATCGATCTCTTCTTGCTTGTTCACAAGATTGATAGTACGTTCTATTAATTTCGGATCAATCACACTCCCAGTGATCTGTTTAAGTCTATGAGGTTTTAAAGGTCCTTTTAAATCTAAAGCAATCCTATTAATATGGGGAAAGAGTTTCTCTATAATTTGTGGATTTGTGCCATTAGTATCTATACTTATATACTTATCAAGCTTTTTTATTTCTTTACATAAATTTAGTAAATCGCTTTGAATTGTGGGTTCTCCTCCACTGATACTTACTCCGCTGACTAATAAATTACTTTTAACATTATCAATTAATTCATTTATTCCAATTTCACGTCCAACATCCCTATTTAGTAAATGTTTATTATGGCAAAATCCACAACTTAAATTACAACCAACTGTAAAAATAACCATTGCCGATTTTTGAGGAATATCCTTTGTTGAGATATCAATTATCCCACCAACCCTCATATTAGAATCAATACTCCTTTTTAATTAATTCCTCGACTTGATATAATGGTAACATGAAAGGTCCTGGAAGTTCTAGTTTAAGAGATGTAAGAGCAGCGGCAAATTTCAAGGCCATTTCAGGACTCTTGGTTAATCTGGACCCTAAATAACTAATAAAAGCAGTATCTCCCCTCCCAGTTCTTCCTTCTGATTTTTTATTTTTCCAAGGAAAAAAATATGAATTATTAGACGTATATACAGAAATTCCCTTCTCATGAGTAATTAGAATTTCCTTTGGTCCAAACTCCGCTAATATTTTGGCTGCTTTATCAATATTATTTTGATGAGTAAGAATTTCCGCTTCTTTCTGATCGAGTTTTAATATTTTCACTTTTGTTAAAATTTCTTTCTTATCATTTTCTGGAAGATCCCGGTAAAAAATTCTACTCTGCTCCCTCACCCTAATAAATCCCTGAATATCCAAACATAACTTTCCTGAATATTTCTCATACAAGTAATCAAATAATTCTAAGTTAATTTCACCAGCTATAATTGAACCGATAACAAAATATTTAGCATTTACATTTGGAATCTCTTCTTTTTTAAATAATCCTGCAAATCCGAGTGGCTCATAGGTTCTAAACTCCATATTGCTTGAAGAATAAATATTTTTTAAGCCTGAGGTTTCCTCAGAAGGATAAGCATAATAATTTACTCCATTTTTTGTAAAAATACTTAATAATGAGAAATCTTCCTTTTTCAGTCTTGTGATAATGATTATTTTAAGACCCATATGACTGCCAGTAATTCCACCATAGTAAACGGCCCCACCTAATGAAGTTGTACTAATTCCATTAATTTCGATTATATCTTTCGCAAAATGTCCTAAAATAACAATATCTGATTTAACAGTCATAAATATATTTATTAAAAAAATCAAGAATTAAGAAATTATCGATATTGTTTAAAAATAAAAAAAATAGAAAGAGAATTTAATTAACTGAGTTATTAGTTATTTTATAGTATTGATAAAACTCTCTAATATCCTCTCTTTGATCTTATAGAATTTTAATTTGGGAATTTCATTTATTTTAATATCACTTTCCTCAATACTTTGAGCTATAATTGAACTAATATTTAAGTTTTTATCATTACCTCCTATTAATTGTTCATTTATTTCTTTTCTATTCATTATAGATTTATAGAAATTAATTGTATTTAAACTTTTCCCATCTTTTTCCCACCTTTCCAAATACATAATAGACATCTTAAACCTAGAGAATATGAAGAGATGTAAACATTGTTCAATATTAAGATTCTTTTATCGAAAAAATACTATAAATATTCAAATTATATACTCATATGACTGAAAAAAATTTAACAAAAGAACCTAATCAGAAGATCTACTAAACTTTATTAAAAAAAATGATCTAAACTTAATTTCTATAGAGTTATTTATAGATGAACTTAATAATTATGATCATAAGGTTTTTTAATGGTTTTTAATTTACAATTACAAAATAGTCTAACTATTCTAAACATTTTAATTAGGTATGGGAACTTGATATTTGAAGATTTAATTTCGTTGTTAAAGAAAAAAGGGTTTAAAGACACCCTCGCCGTATTGATTAACCAAAAAGAATACCAGACGGATAAACATTCGTTTTATAACGAATTGAATAAATTTTCGTACTACAACTCATTCTTTCGGGTAAAAGATGAATTAATTAAAAAAGGGCTTATAGAAATTACCAACACTAATAAGGTAAAAACTATCAAGCTAACGAAGAAGGGTTTAGACGTCTACGAGAAATTAAATGAAATTAATAATATGGTTAAAAAATAATTTCTTTATTTTTTTTCAACCTCTAATTCTCAAAGAAGTGTAGTTCTTTTGATATTAAAAAGACTTATTGTAGGGCCTCTTGGCACAAACTCCTATATTTTTGGCTCAAGTGAAACTAATGAAGTGGTGATTATTGACGTTGGTGGAGAACCTGAGACAATTATTAATGTAATAGAAAAACTTAACTTAAAACCAGTTTACCTACTCCTAACTCATGGACATTATGATCATACCTTAAAACTAGGAAAAATATTACGATATTTTGAAATTCCTCTTATGTTCAGTAAAAAAGAATTTGATTCTGGAGTCTATACTCAAAAAAAGGCAGATAAATGGCTTACTGAAGGAGATTCTATCCAAATTGGAGAATTATCTCTACATGTGCTTGAAACTCCAGGGCATTCTCCTGGTGCGTTATCTTATTACTCAAAAGATCCTAAGGAATATGAAGGTCAGAAAATTGAAGGTGTAATTTTTACTGGTGATTTAATCTTCCGACGAAGTATTGGTAGGTCTGATCTTGGAGGAGGAGATTCACGTCTTCTATTTCAAAGCATTAAAAATAAAATTATGTATAATCCAGAAGTAAGTGATAATTTTTTAATATTTCCAGGTCATATGGGTATTACTTCTGTTGGAGAAGAAAGAAGGTTAAACATGTTTAAGAACTATTTTTTAGAAGATGATGATACTTAGATCTTCTAATGAAAAAATTTCTAGTTTTTGAAAATTTAACATAAATTTTTAAAAACTTTAAACTCTATTATAATATTAAAAATTTAGAATATATTTTTCTTAAGGTGTAAAATTTCTTGATTAATCGTGCAGAAGTGAAAGCCATTATCCGACGCTTCGAAGAAAGAGAGGGAATTCGTGGGGTTATCATTTGTGATTCTAGTGGTCTACCAATTGATTCAAATTTAGAGATTGAATTAAGCGAATCTATTGCTGCTTATGTTACATCACTCATTGGAAAAGGTAAGCAAGTTGTTAAGGCTCTAAAGGAAGGAACGTTGAATTTTATTCGTCTGGAGACAAGTTCGGGAGAAACTATGATAGCACTTGAAGAAAATCTGATTTTAATAATATTGAAATAAGTTGTAATTTTTCACTTTTCCTTTTTTATATACTTGATAAATTTAAATTCCTTAAACTATATATTTAAACTATATATTAATTTAAGATAATTCTTTACCCATTTCAGAATTCAAATCTATTGAAATTATTTTATTAGGAGTAAAAATTAGATGGTTGATAAAAAAGTTCTTGAGAAGAAATTGGCAGAACTCATGGATATCGTGCCTGAGACTGAAGGGTTAATC
>Ga0307378_10002288_pt1 | contig 29703 bp, 26 predicted proteins | sample UN1MG_FD_202238 | JGI IMG/M metagenome (GOLD analysis project Ga0307378, IMG submission 202238) | Soil microbial communities from Risofladan, Vaasa, Finland - UN-1 | ecosystem: Environmental > Terrestrial > Soil > Coastal area > Acid sulfate soil | place: Finland: Risofladan, Vaasa | collected... | reverse complement strand
TGCGAGTCGATTTGATCCAAATCTGACGCGTCACACCCGAATCCCATCTTTACGCGGTGGTGCTCGCGGTGGCACGATAGGTTCGCTCGACGGCCAGCCCGGTCGACAATGCTGCGGGGGTCCCCGAATTGCTCGACGGCACCGGCACCAGAGGGTCGGTCGTCCCGACCAATGGACATGTGACGATGGGAGCCTCCGTCGTCGCAGCCAAGGTGAGTGTGCCCGCGTCCTCGGCGCTCCCACGCGAGCGCCTCGAAGGACTCCTGAAGACCATCTGGAGCCACCGCCTGGGGGTCGTCGTGGCCCAGGCCGGATCGGGCAAGACCACGCTCCTTGCGGCCTTCGCGGCGGCCACAGAGGTTCCCGTCGCCTGGTATCGGGCCGACACCTGGGACGCCGACGAGGCGGCGATGCTCAAGCACCTCGAAGTCACGTTGACCGCTGCCCTCGTCGGGCTTCCGGGCGGGTGGACGGGCGTTTCTTCCGCCGCCGCCGCCCTCGATGCCTGGCGTGGGGGCCGTGCACTGCTGGTGATCGACGATATCCACGCCCTGGAGGGGACGCCCGCAGAACAGGCTCTAGGTCGTTTCATCGAGTACGCCCCATCGTGGCTGGCGGTCCTCGTTGGGTCGCGCGTTGCGCCCGGTTTTAACCTGTCACGCCTTCGGGTTGCCGGCCAGCTGCTGGAGCTCGGCCAGGACGAACTGCGCTTCCGGGCCTGGGAGGTCGAGCAGCTATTCCGGGAGCACTACGGTCATCCGATCCCCCCCGACGACCTCGCCGTCCTCGCGCGGCGCACCGAAGGCTGGGCGGCCGGCCTCCAACTCTTCCATCTGGCGACCCGAGACAAGTCGGCTGTTGAGCGCCGCCGGATCCTTTCCGCCGCCGGTTCGGGGAGCCGATTGGTCCGCGAGTACCTGACCTGGAATGTGATGGTCGACCTACCCGAGGAACTGCGCAACTTCCTCGTTGAAACGTGCGTGCTTGGGCGGCTGACCGGGGGGCTGTGCGATCGGCTGCTGGAGCGGGGCGGGAGTTCGACCCTGCTGGACGAACTGTTTCGCCGCGGGATCTTCACCGTGGAGCTCGACGCCATCGACGGCTCCTACCGATATCACGAGGTCCTGCGGTCGCATCTCGACCGGATGCTGGTCGAGCGAGTTGGCGAGGAGAAGGCCAGGGATCGTTATCGTCGCGCGGGCGCGTTGCTGGAGGCTTCGGGCGCCGCCGCAGAGGCACTCGGTGCGTTCAGCCGAGCGGAGGATTGGGTCGCCGTCCGACGACTCCTCGGCGGCCAAGGCGAGCGCCTGGCCGACGGCGGCTCCGAATGGCTGCACGATCTCCCACCGGCGATCATCCGGCATGAGCCGTGGCTCGAGCTTGCGGGGGCCCGGCGCGCTCGCGCCGAAGGACGTTGGAATGACGCGATCGGCGCCTACGAGCGAGCTGCGGGGGGTTTCGGGCCGACCCGGATCTCGAATGTCTGTCACGACGAACGGCAGGCGCTCCGGGCGTGGTTCGACCCGGTCCCGCAGTTGGCCCCAGCTGCCGACTGGACACGCATCCTGCGCGCCGGGCTCGCGCGCGATCCGTTGCGGCACACCCGGGAGATGGCCAGCGTGGACGCCGTCCCCATGTCGCTGGTGCGCGGCCTCCTCGCCTTGGCAGCGGGCGACGTCACGTCGGCTCGACGGGAGCTGAACGCGGCGGTCGCGGCTCTGGATGATCATTCGGTGTTTGCCATCGCGGCAGCCATCGGGCTCGGGGCCGCCCGTCTCCTTGGTGGCGATCGCGGTGGGATCGCGGACCTGGACCGAGCCGAGGATCTGGCGGAGCGGTCCGCCTTCTCGTGGCTCGCTCGACTGGCTCGATCGGCCGGTCGACTCGGAGCCGTCGCCGCCGCGCCCATCCGTCCCGGGCGGGATGCGGTCGGAGCCAGGGCCGACGATCCCTGGGGTACCGCGTTCGTCGCCCTGTTCGAAGCGTGGAACCCTGGGGTGGCGAAACCGGATGGATCGGACGCCCCCGAGTCTGCCCAGCGTCGGGCGGCTGCCGGCGCACGCGCCGCGGCTGTCTTCCACGACCTTGACGCAGCGGTTCTTGAGTCGTGGGCCAGCGCGCTCGGCGCCCTCGGCCTCGCGGAGGGCCACGCTGATGGTGCGCACGAGAGCGGAGTCGCCGCCGATGCGCTCGCCCGCTCGGCCGGCGTACCGGGTGCTCGTCTGATCGCGAATCGGGCGCTGGAACGCTCCGATCCGGCGCGCGGCGCCGTCCACCGTGAGCTCGCGGGATCTCTCCGGGCCGAGACCGGCGTGATCGACCCGCCAGCCTCTGTCCGAACTCATGAACTGCCGGAACCGACGACGGATGAGGTTTGCATCCGTCTGTTCGGAGGGTTCGAGATGTCGCGCCAGGGCAGATCCATCGCGCTCGATGGCATACGCCCGCGAGCGCGTAGCCTGCTCAGGCTCCTCGCGGCCAGAGCTGGTGCACTCGTCCATCGCGAGGTGATCACTGCCGCACTCTGGCCCGAGGCGGATCCGAATGCCGCCTCCCGAAGTCTCCAGGTCGCCGTGTCCGCCGTTCGCGGGCTCCTTGTAGCCGAATTCGGGCCAGGAGCCGGGAGGCTGTTGGCCCGCCAGGGCGACGCGTATCGCCTCGACGTCGGACCGGATTCCGTCGATATCAGGCGGTTTGACCGCCACATGGCGGAGGCCCGATCGGCCGGGTCGCGCGGGGAGTCTCCCCTCCCGTCGATCACCAAGGCGCTGGAGCTGTACGAGGGCGATCTGCTCCCTGAGGAGGGACCTGAGGAGTGGATCGTCGACCTGCGCGGCGAATATCGGACCCAGGCCGTCGAGGCGAGTCAGAGCGCCGCTGAGGCCGCGCTATCCGACGGAGATACCCGCACCGCGATCGAATTGTGCCGCTCCGGACTCGCTATCGACCGCTATCACGACCCTCTCTGGCGGTTGCTCGTCGAGGCTCGGCGCCGGGAGGGGGACGTCGGCGCCGCGGACCGTGACAGGCGTGACTACGAGGCGATGCTGACCGAACTGGGTCTACCACCCGAATCGGCCGTCAGCGTGTCCTGAAGAACTCGATCTCGGACAGCGCCACCGGTGTGCCAGCGGGCCCATTGGTGGCGATGACATCGATCGTGACCGCGTCGACCGCGTTCGCGGTCAGATCGAAATCATGTGGCTTGTGATCATCGACGAGATCGATCTCCTTCGACGACCCGTCCGGGAATGTCAGCCGCAACCGCGACGGTCGCCGTTGGTCGATAAACCCGGGCGCGCTGCCATTGTGGACGATGATCGCCCCGAGATCGACGGGTTCCTGGAACGTCAGCGTGATTGAGGGGGCGTCTTCGGGCGACTGCCAGTCCGTGTTCGAGAACGTGTCGATGAGCTTTCCGGGCCCGTGGTCTTCGATCTGGCTGCTTGCACCGGCCGTGATTGGGTGCACGACCTCGAGCGACGGGGCCACGATCCGTTGAACTTGCTTCACGATCCCGGCGCCGGCGTCGGCGACGGAGGTGCGCAGCGATGGCAACGCGATGATCGCGATCGCGCCGAGGGCCACGGCGACGATGAGGACGCCTTTGAGGAGCGTCATCCGGTCTACCTTCGAACCCGCGTCGGCGGCTGGCCGCGTGGCTGCTGGGGAACTGTCAGCCGCGGGCGGCTTCGGCTTGGAGCCGCCGAAGATCCTGCGCCACATTGGAGGCGACGCCGCGGCCACGACAGCGGCGGCCGCCAAACTGGTGCCGCACGCTCGGCAGAATCTGCGGCTCGGGTCATTCGCTCCATGACATTTGGAACAGATCCTGTCGCCGGGCTGCGCCACACGGGGGGCGACTGGGCGGGCGACGACGGGTGGGCGCTGCGCCACTGCGCCTACGGTCGCCGGCTGCTGCCCCGCTGGTTGGCCAGTCGGTGCCACTCCGGGTTGGCGAGCCGGTGGCGCCTTCAAGGCGGCCACACCGGCGGCGGCGGCGGGCGTAGCCCCCCGGGGTCGCTGCGGCGGCGGCTGGCCGACCGGGCTCGCCGCCGGTTTCGGCGTGGCGACGATGATGACGTCGGGCTCTGGTTCGGGCTCCGGGATCGTCGCCGGCGTTGGTTCCGCCGCGGGCTCGGGTGACGCCGTCACGATCGGCGTCGGTGTCGGGGCTGGCACCGCAATGTTGGATTCGGGTACCGACGGCGACATTGCGGGCGGGTCGCCGGGAGGGTCCTCTGTGACCGATGTCATCGACTTGCGCGATGGGCCGCCACGTCGCTTGGCCGGCGGGGGTGGAATCGGCGGCTCAGGCACCGGCTCCGGCTCCGGCTCCGGCTCCGGCTCCGGCTCTGGCTCCGGCTCCGGCTCCGGCTCTGGCACCGGCTCTGGCTCAGGCACCGGCTCTGGCTCCGGCTCAGGCACCGGCTCCGGCTCCGGCTCCGGCTCCGGCTCTGGCTCCGGCTCTGGCTCAGGCACCGGCTCTGGCTCCGGCTCAGGCACCGGCTCCGGCACCGGCTCTGGCTCCGGCTCTGGCTCCGGCTCTGGCTCCGGCTCCGGCTCTGGCTCTGGCTCTGGCTCTGGCTCTGGCTCCGGCTCTGGCTCCGGCTCTGGCTCTGGCTCTGGCTCCGGCTCTGGCTCCGGCTCCGGCACCGGCACCGGCTCAGGCGACTCCGCGAGGCTCTCGGTCCGTTCGGATGCCGGGTTTGATGCATCGATGGGCTCCCCGGTCCATTCGAGGAACTGCCCACAACCGGGACAGAATCCGCTGTCATCGTCGGAGATGGTGCCGCACTCCCTGCACCGGATCATGTCGCCTTCACCGTGCCCGGTCTCCCGTTCGAGCCTTCAGTATGCGGTTCTCGCGAGATCAGGTGACGGATGTTCGAGCTCCGGCCTTGAGGATCTCCACGCGGTGTTCGACATGAGCAGGTTTGGCCGCGGCGACGAGCGCATCCAGTCGAGCCGGGTCGATGGCCTTTGGATCATCCACGGTCACGCGCACGGCCAGATGCGGTGCGGCATCACCCGGGAGGTCGCCGCCCGGGTCGATCGACCAAGCGGTCCCGCCGTTCTCGGTGATCTCGACCGAGCCTCCAGTGTGGATCTCGACCTGTCGTGCCAGCCCGCCGGCCGTACCGCGAAGTCGGTACAGATCGACCGCTTGGGCGACCGCATCTCGCCGACGTTCGATGCTCCACGACTCGTCGATGGCGATCCCGACCCATCCGCTGAGCCAATCGAGGAAATCGGCCGGTGTCAGATGGGGATCCAGATACGAATCGAAGTCTTCAAGGGTGTTGAAGATGGGAGCCGCCACTTCATCGAGCGCCGCCAGCATCGCTTGGGCGAATCGGTCGTCCTGGTAGACGGCCGGCAGCGCCAGACCAAGCGGGTACGGACTGATCAGGCCGGGCACGGTGCCACGCACGATCAGGCGCCCTCCACCAGGACCTGATGCTCGTAGCTGAACACCAGGGCATGCGACTCGAGTTCAAGCCGTTGTGTCTGCTGGCCACGCTGGCCGGTCACCGGATCCGCGCCGAAGAGCCGTGCATCTTCGATGAATTCCGTACCGCGCAGGCTTTGCAGGACCGAGTAGACCTCTCCGATGTTAACCGGTCTCCCGAACGGCCAGCCGTCTCCGTCCGGGCCGCCCGTGATGGGATCGAAGTACGCGTACAGGGCCTTGAGCGCGGCTTCCTGCAATCGTGTCGGGTTCTGCCGTGAGCGGGCACGTAGCTTGGCCACGACGGTGACACCGCGATAGATCGGGGGTTCGACGATCGCCCGCGTCCCGATGACGCGCGCCTCCTCGAGGCGGTCGGTGATCTTCTGCAGCGTCTCTTCGCTCGGGACGAGCTGCTCGAAGCGCAGCCAGCCGTCGCGAGCGCCGGCCGAAGGCACGACCAGTACGCGCACGGAACCGGCGTCCGCTCCGTCACCCGCAGCCACGGCCCGGATACGAGCGACTTCGGGCGCCGCCTCCTGGGCAAGGTGCGCGTAGTCCTCGGTCGTGACCGCTCGCCCGCGCGTTCGCAGGCTGATCGGTCCGCGGACCTTGGCGTTCTCCAGTTCCTCCCCGTCCACTCCTCCGGAGGCCGGGCGGCGATTCTCAACCCTGGCGACAAACGGGATCGACGACTTGAGGACGGTCAGGGCGCGCGCGGAGACGTTGCCCTTGCGGCCACCGCCGGTCCGGTACGCGCGGATCCGGAGTCGGGCGTTCTTGGGCGGGACGGCACCGAAGTTGCGGAGCAGGCCGTCCGCGAGCCGGACCGACGGGCCGAAGCGGATCTCGCCTGAGCTGATGTCGAGCCCGAAATGTCTGTCTTCAGGGCCGCTCTCGGCGAAATCGGCGACCTCGGTCCACTCTTCCCAGCCATCGGGGCCGGGGACCTCGACGACGGCCGGCTCGTCGCTGGGGACGACCGGTCGTCGCTTCAGGGAGAAACGCTGACCGGGGACTCCCTCTGAGGTACCGAGTTCCTCGGCGTTTACGAATTCGGCGTTGACGGCGCCGACTGTGCCGCCGATCGCGATCGCCGCGAGGCCGGTGATGCTCGGTGAGGCGCTGTAACCGGGTTGGTCGACGCCCAGCTCGGTGACTCGCGCGCGTAGCCAGCCGGCTCGGTGCTTGGCGATGACCGAGGTGCTGTGCGATCTCGGTACGTGGAGCACCACGTCGCCATCGCGGTTGAGGCCTCCGGTCGAATCCGAATCGAGTTCGCAGGACTGCCAACCCTCGCCGGTCCAGGCCTCCCAGAGCAGCGGCGGATTCGTCGGGTCGACACCCACGCCCTCGATATGACACTTGAATCGAAGTCGGACCGCATTCGACGGGACGGCATCGGAAAGCCCGACATACAGGGCATCGCCAGGCGCGGGGACCTCCTTGAATCCGTAGAGGCCTCCGCCCTTCTCGAGTGCCGTCAAATGGTCGCGATAGGTCTTGCCATCGATCATCGATCCCAGCTCGATCAGCGACGCTGGAACGATCGGCAGATCGTCCGTGGTCGCGAATGCGATGGCCTCGTCGGTCTCGGTTCGAACGGTTGCGACCTGCGTGCCGGTCGGGATGCTGACGGTGTCGGGCTGCGGCGCGGTCAGCCACAAGGTGACCTCGGTCCGGGCGGCCGTCGGCGGGAACAGACTGACCCCGATGAGCTCGAGGAATTTGACGTAGTTGCGGTCGGGTACCCGGTTGAGCCGGTAGACGACCTGATCGGTCATCCACGCGAACAGTTCGATCAGCGTCACCCCGGGATCCGAAACGTTGTGGTCCGTCCATTCGGGACAGCGCTGCTGGACAAGTCGTTTCGCGTCGTCCACGAGGTCCTGGAAGCGACGGTCGTCGAGGTCGGGAACCGGGAGGGGCATGGTCATTCTCCTCCGCTTGGGATCACGTAGAACGGGAAGACAAGGTTCCGACGATCGTTCGTGTGCCGGATGCTGTATCGGACGTCGACGTACAGGACCGTCTGATCGACGACATCAAAACTGACGACCACATCGTGGACATCGATCCTGGGCTCCCACCGCCGCAGGGAGCGCTGGACCTCCGCCGAGATGGCATTCGCCGTGGCCCCATCCGCAGAACCGAAGATGAAGTCGGCGATCCGGCAGCCGAATTCCGGGCGCATCGGACGCTCGCCCGGGGACGTTCCCAGAATGAGCCGGATCGCCTCTTCGATCTCGCGTTCTCGGGCGACCAACGCGATCCCGCCGGTCGCGTCGGTCCGGATCGGGAATGCCCAGCCACGTCCGATGAAGTCGTCGCTCACGATCGCGCCCTCATCCCACGGTCACGTTTGCGACCGTCGCCACAGCCATACCCGGGATCTGCATGCACATCGTGACCTGCGACATCGACGTGGCGATCGGCTTGCCCCCGGCCATCACGGTCGGACCACCGCTCATGACCGTCCCTTGCTGAAGCATCGGAACGAGGAATGGATCGCTGGCATGGAGTCCGACGTGGGGTGGCGTGTTCAGGCCTGACGAGCCGACGACCGCCACCGGCTTGCCACCGATCGTGACCGTCGGCTCAAGTCCGTTGATGAGCGGCGCCGAGAAGGGCAGTGGCGCCGGAGAGGGCATCGGCGCTCCCACCGGGCTGGGCACCTGGTGGATCGCGCATTGTCCCTGGATCTTGTCGCCCATGACGAGCGGTTGAGCCATCGAATCTGCTCCTCTAGTTGAGCGCCACTGTGGCGCCCTTGATCTTCATCGGGCCGGACGACTCCAGATCGAGAGTGCTGCCGGCGTTGATCTTGACGTCCGACTTGACCTTGATCTCGAGCGAGTCAGCTTCGATGAGCAGCTTCCCGCCGGCCACCACGTGCAGTTCATTGGTGGTCTCGTTGAGCGACACCTTGTACTCGCCATTGGCACTCAGGAGTGCGATGCCGGATTCGTCGTCGCCGTCGAAGAAGATGAGCTGATGGCCATTGCGCGAAACGAACCCGGACCGCTTGACCTTGCCGGCATCGAACAGCCCACCGCCAAGGGGTGCCCGATCTGACCCGTTCCAGAGACCACCAAGAACGAGCGGATAGGAGATGTCGTCCTGCTCGAACCCCACGACGACCTCGTCGCCTACCGCGGGGAGCCACACCAATCCGGCCCCGTCCCCGGCGCCGGGCATCGCCACCCGAGCCCACGACGATTCGACATCGTCGCCTAGCCACGGGTAGTGGAGTCGGACCCGACCGCGCTCGAGCGGGTCGTCGTTGTCGGTGACGAGCGCGATCACGAGACCGGTCATGCGGCTCGCCTCGCCGCCCGTCGCACCGGGCAGCCCGTTGGAGATCAGGCCATGCAGCGATCGGTCCTGCCGTCCGCTGCACTCCAGGTGGGTCTTGTACGACCCGGCCCCGAACTCATGGCGTGTGGTGCTGATGACCCACTTGCCCTCGAGGGCCGGGTCGACGCCACTCATGCTCACCGCGACCCCGGCCTTGAGCGCCGGTGAACCGATCGCCACCGCCGTGGCTTCATACGCGGCACTGCCGACCTGTTGGGCCTTGGCCGTCGCCAGCGCATCGGCAGCTTCCTGGCCGCTGATCGGATGGTCCACGACGACCAAGATGCCGCCGCCGACTCTCCCGGCGAGTTCGGATGGTGAAGGTGATGCCGGCAGGTGGGCGTTCGTGGCGGACACATCCGCCTGGCCGATGATCGCCTCCTTGCGCTCCGGATCCCAGCCCCGGACCTTGACTTCCGCGACCTGTGCGACGGCACTGATCCGTGCTCGGAATTCGAGCAGGTTGTGATTCCAGACAAGCTGGATGGGATCGAGGCTGTCGAAGTCGCCCTCCGCCGGCGCGCTGGTCGACTCGACCGGACGCTTGAAAGTCAGGGTCTCACCTTCGACCCGGCAGTCGAAGCCGGTACGGCGAGCGATCCCGTACAGGAAGTCCAAGTCACTCATGTTTGCCTGGATTGCGTGCTCGACGGTCCCGACCGTCTCATCCACGTCGGACTGCAAGCCAGCATCGCTCGCGATCTGACGAGCGATGTCGGAGTACTTGACATTCTGGAACGTCTTCGTCTTGCGCCCCGAGGTGAGTCGATGCGAGAGGTCATAGCCGTGCGCGACGGCCCGAGAGCCCAGGCTGTCGTAGTCCGCTTCGATGCCGGTCACTTCGCCGGACAGGAGCTCCTCCGAAGCGTCCGCCCGGAGCGACTTTGTCGAGATCACGACCTTGACGCCAACCTCCAGGCCGGCCCGTCCCAGGATGTCACGGGCCGGGTCACGGAACACGAGCGTGAACATGTTGGGAAGGCCAAGACGATCCACGACGAGGGCGCTTTCGAGCTGGGCGTCAACATCCGGAGCGAGTTCCGAGCCAGCCACCTCCACGACGCGGGAGATTGCCGGGGCGGCGTTCGCCTGGACGGTTAATTCCGGGATCATGAGCGCCATCCGATCACCTCACGACGACCGCGCCGCGTCCGCGACGCTGGGGATCAGGAGGTTCGTCCCAGCCGGCAGGCGGAACGGGTCATCGATCCCGTTGAGCTCGGCGATCGCCCGCCAGTAGGCTGGCCTGCCCAGCTCGTCGTAAGCGACCGACTGGAGCGTTTCCCCTTCGATGACCTCGTGGGTCCGCCGGCTGTTCGCCGCGTGTGAAGTCGGGTTCTGGCCACCAAACTGCTCGCCTTGACCCTCGATCGTGATGTCGACCTTGGCCTGGACCGGGGTCCCGTCCTTGCGGAAGATCGTGTAGTTGACCTGGACCTGCTTGAGGAACCCGGAGAAGTCGTTGAGCTGGGGGTTGCCGCCCCATTTGAACGCGACAAGGGGGGGACACGGTTTACCCGCATCGAGCGAGCTCTTGGTCGGCTTGGTCCAGGCCAGTAGGGTCGTGATCTTGGGCGTCACGTCGCCCTTGGCCGAGGCGAAGTCGTCAAAGAACAACTGCGTGGTCAGGGTCATCGCGTTCGTGCCGCCGTACTCGGGCGTTCCGCCGGCCGTACTCGGCGTCCGGTTCCGAGTGACATTCAGCGTCTGGCTCAATCGGTACTCGGTCGGGTTGAACATGCACTCGACCTCGACGTCACCCTCCGGCTTGTTGCTCCCGACGACGACCACTTTGGCCTTGTCGCCCTTGACAAAGCCGAGTGCCTCGCCGACCGCGCTTGCGGCCGAACCTACCGCGCTCATGACCATCGGAACGTCCTCACAGGGTCATGTTGACGGTCATGACGGCGGCCGCTGCCGTGCCCAGACCACCCAGGCCGATGATCTGCTCGTACGCCACTTCGAGGGTCTCCATGGCGATCGCGTTGCCCATGATGTCCAGCGTCGGGCCGGTCCATTTCACAGGGACGCAGCCGGCAAGATTCCAGGTACTGATGTCCTCACCGGAGGAACTCATCGCGGTGATCGCCATCGTCTGCGGGATGAGCTTGACCATCGCGCTCTGGACCCACATCGAGAGGTACATCGAGTTCGAATCGACAGGCCGGCTTAAGCGCAGGTTCGTGTACTTGGCGGGGCCCAGCAACTTGTGCGTGTAGCCGTTGACCCCGCCCTCGCGGTACTCGGTCACCTGGTACTCGAAGCCGAGGCCCTCGATCTTGTTCCAGATGCCAAGCGGCAGGAAGCCGTCGACGGTGCACTTGTAGACGATGCTCAGTGCCGGGTCAGCCATGTCGCTCCTCAGCTGTTGTCAAACGTGAGGCCCTTGGCCTCACGCTCGTAGATGTACTCGCGGCGGAGCCGATTGCGGATCCGTCCGAAGAGCGCCCGGGCGAGTTCGTCGAGCTCGTCGTCGGAGTGCCCTCCGCTGCCCTCAACGGGCGGGGGAGGGGCCGCCCCGTCCACCCGCTGGACGACGGCGGTCGCGGTCGGCTCGATGAGCGCAGCCGTCTGACCCGGACCGCCGGTGCGTTGGACACCAAACGACGCCGGACTCGGCGGCGGCTCGCCGGCGGCAACGATCGACCCGGTAACCGCAGGCGTCGATGACGACGCGACCTGGGGGGCTGGGCCATCAGCGGCCATCGGGGCTCTCGGCCGAACGACCGGGCGTCCAGGTGCCGGGCGGTCTGAAACCGCGTGCTGGGACGGCCAGACAGCCGTCACTGCGGGAGCCCCAGTTTCCGGCGATCGCTGGACGGCCCATTGATGGGACGCGGCTGGACTTGGATCGTCTGCCGCCGCCCAGGGTCCCATGACCGGAGACTCCGATGACACGGAAGGGGCGTCCGCCGGCGGAGACATCGTCGCAGCCGCCGGGCCCGGAGAGACTGTCGCGAGTGATCGCGCCCCGACCAGCGGCCGGCGCGAGGTAGGAACGTGGGTCCCGGTCGCCGGTCCCGTCGATCGACTGACCGAGGGTTTCGGTGTCGAGTGCTGCCCAGGGCTCCGGGTGATCGCTGACGGGTTTGCTGCCTGGGTCGCAGATCCCGGAGGACGCGCCACGCGCAGTACCGGCAGGCTCGGGCCAGGCACACCTTGCCCGGGCGCGACCCCGGCCGCGGTCGCCGTCGCCGCGACATCGACTGGCATTCTCGTGTCTGCCGAGCCGATCGTCGAACCCGCCATGCTCGCCGCGCTCTCGGATTCAGGAGGTTGGCGCTGGACAGTCGGCCGAACGGCAAGCGTCTCGTGGGCGGCAGAGGGGTCGCCGTCGACACTGGGCCGGGCGGCGGTGCGCATCCCCCGGATCATGGATGTTGGTCCGACAGCGGTGGCCGGCGTCGCGGGCAGCGGCGCGCCAAATCCGACTCGTGACGAGCTTCGGGCCACGATCGGGAACGTGCCTGGGGAAGCGCCCCCGCTTGCCGCCGATCCCGTCCCAGCCTGCCCGGCGACGGTCGGGGTCGCAGCGTGCTGAGCCTGGCGACTGACGAGTGGGCTGGAGGCGATTACGGGCGAAGTCGTCAACGGTCGCACTGCGGGGCGCGCCACGGCCGCGGCCGGCACGATCCCAAGGGACCGAATCGGAGGCGCAACGGTGTCGGGGTATGATGCGGCCGGGGGCGGATCGAGGCGAACATCGGTTGCCGGCCCGGGCCCACTCGCGGCCCCGATCGGGCCGTCGACCATGGTCGCCGGAGGTGCCACCTCGCTCGAGGAGCGCTGCACCGCGGGACGCTTTCCCGATGGGCTTCGACGTGGACTCAGATCGGCTTGCGAGGTAAGTGCAGGTACCGAGTGCACCGGCGCGACGACCAGCCCAGCCGGTCCGGCCATGCTCAGGTCGTGGCCGAGAGGTTCAAGGATCGAATGCATCGAGCGTACGCCGGGCGCGGCGTCAAGCAGCGGCCTGGTCGGGGCCACAAGCGGCGGGTCCGCAACGACCCGCTCGATCGGCGGGATCGACGCCCACCCCTCAGCGGCGCTGGGCCGAAGCTGGGAGTGCGCGGCCGCAGCGACGTCGCCCGCTCGCGCCGATTCGCCTGCGTCCGTTTCGGACACAGACTCGGCCGGCCGGTGGAATGGCCAGGGCAGACGCACGAGTCGTCAGGCCTCCTCGGAGATGCGTCGGTTGATGTGGCCGATCTCCTCGACGAAGCGCAGGCGTAGCGGATGCTCGAGATCGAGGATCGTATCGAGCGGCCAATGCAGGTGATAGGCGACGTACGCGACCTCCTCGAACAGGCGATCCGTCGCGTACGTCACGATTCCCCCAGGCGCTGCTCACCCGCCATGTCCACTGTGAATCCGTGATTGCAGGCGGGACATGTCACGGACGCTTGCGTGTGACCTTCCTGGTTGATTCGACGGTAGAGGTCCTGGAGGAAGGCGAGATCCGAGGCAAAGAGCCCCTCGATGACGCCGGTGTGGACCTGGGGCAACGATCCCAGCCGCGTCACGACGCGGGACAGGAGCAGGACCGTCAGATACGCCTCGTTCTCGCGAACGCGCGGATCGCGCTGCGGGATGATCTCGTCACGAGCCGTTGCAAGTCGCATCACCCCGTCTCGATGGACCAGCCCGCTGCCGTCGACATAGCCGCGCGGCAGGATGAAGGTAAATTCCGTGTGCAGCGTTTCAGAACCCTCCCCGCCGGTGTTCGGCGGGGAGTCTTCGCGGGCCGCGAGGGTCATCGTCGGCTCAGCCCTTGACCAGCGTCTCGCACGACAGCGTCGCTTCTTCGATCTGGACGCCGCTGGAAGTCGCGCCGCCTTCAGACAGGCTGATCTTGGAGACCATGGCGTTGGTGAAGTTGTAGCGAAGGATTTCTTCGCCGGTGGTATTCATGAGGATCGCCGAGCCGTTCCTCCGGTCCGGGGTGCCCTGCATGATCGCGGTGTGCCAGTCCCAGAGCTGGGTGGCTCCGGTCAACCCACGCTTGAGCGTGATCGTCGGGGTCTTGGGCTTGCCGGGCAGCTTGCCGATGGTGACCTTGCCCTGCTCATTGACGAACGGGTTGTCGACGATCTCGACCTCGCTCGACACGCCCGAGACAGAGGTGAAGTTCGCGACGACTCCGAGACCGTCGATGTCGAGCAGTACGTTTCCTTGTAGCAGGGGATCGGTTGTCGGCACGTGGGTCTCCCTTCGACCTATCGGTCAGGTATGTGGGGAACGAGGTTCAGGGGGCCTATTCCTCGACGGTCGCGCCGCCCGAGAACTGGGCGATCCTGAAGACGACGAATTCGGCGGGCTTGACCGGGGCGATCCCGATGTCCACGACGAGCTGGCCAGTATCGCGCGTCTCCGGCGGGTTGTTCTCGGCGTCGCACTTGACGAAGAACGCCTGGTCCGGCGTCGCCCCAAAGAGGGCCCCGTCACGCCAAACGCGGAGCAGGAAAGCGTTGATCGTGCGCTTGACCCGACCCCACAGCCGCTGGTCGTTCGGCTCGAAGACCACCCACTGGGTGCCCTCGAAGATCGACTCCTCGACATAGTTGAACAGGCGTCGGACGTTGAGATAGCGCCAGGCCGGATCGCTCGACAGCGTGCGGGCTCCCCAGACGCGGATGCCTCGGCCCGGGAACGCTCGGATGCAATTGATCCCGGATGGGTTGAGCTGATCGTGCTCGGCCTTGGTGAGATTCAGCTCGAGCGAGATGGCGCCGCGGATGATCTCGTTGGCCGGAGCCTTGTGCACACCGCGGGTATCGTCGTTGCGCGCCCAGACCCCGGCGACGTGGCCACTCGGGGGAACGTGCATCGCCTGACTCGAGAGGGGGTCGAAGACCTTGATCCACGGCCAGTACAGGGTCGCGTACTTGGAGTCATAGCCGGCCTTGTCGACCCGCCATTCCTTGACTTGCTGGGCATTGAGTCCTGGAGGGGCGTCGAGGATCGCGATGCGGTCGCCCATGAGTTCGCAATGGGCGATCATCGCCAATTGGACCGCCTGGACACCCTCGAGGTCGATGCCCCCCTGCTGATAGACGGCCATCAGGTCAGGCACGCACAGCATCGTCACCTCGTCGACCGCCTCCAGGCCGCCGAAGCCGGTGCGATCCGCGGAGTCACCGACGTAGTCGTCGGGTGTGACCCGGACCGGGACACTTGCGCCACCGCCGGAGAGGCTGGCGCTGCCAGTCGCCGGGACACGCTCGACGACGCTGGCGCTGCCGACCTCCTCGATCATGATGTATTCGCTCTGCGCCTTGATCACCGTGACGACGTTGGTCTTACCCTTGCTCGTCGTCAGGTTGTCAAAGGTCTCGATCGGCTTGCCGCTACGATTGACCACGATCTTGAACGAGTTCTCGGCGGGCTCGGACGAAGGCGCGACCTCGACGCTGATCTCATTCCCGGCCGGGCCGGCTTCGATCGCGGAGACGCGGTACGTCGCTGTTCCTTTGTCCTTGCCGCTTGACAGCTCTGCGGTCGCGGTCGGCATGGACCCGCCGGCGCCGATCCGTACGACGTAGGCACCTCCGCCTCCGCCCAGAAAGTAGCCATAAACGGCGTGCGCGAGGTAGGAGCCTTCGACGAAGTCGCCGAATGTCTGCGTGAACTGACTCCAGTTCGTCACCAGCGTCGGCGCATTGGCCGGTCCGCGCGCGGCCAGACCAACAAAGGCTGCGACGGCGGTGCCAACACCTTCGATCGGACGAGAACCAGCCTCGACCTCCTCGATGTAGACGCCGGGCGAGAGATACTGCGGCATGCGGGGCCCCTTCTCTGCGGAACACTTCCGGACATACCGACGCTCGCACTCATCGATGGCCCGGGCAAGGTTCGCTTGGACACGCGTTTGGGCGGCCCCGTGGCCCGAACGGGCATCTCGTTCTGCCCGGATGGCTGCCCATCGACGGGTGGTCGCCCGCGCTCGTCAAGCGGACGATCGCGGTGATGATCCAAGACGTCGATAGACTCCTCGAGGAGATGGTGCGACGCGACGCCCTCAACGGCTCGGCAGTCGAGCTGGTTTTCGACGCCCCGACGAAGGACTGGGTCTCGAGACGGAGTGGTCCGGCGGTCGATCTCTATCTTTACGACATCCGTGAGGACCTTGAGCGACGCGTGCCGGCCTGGGAGGACGTCAAGGACGAAGCCGGCGAGCGAACGACTGACCGGCGGCTTCCCCCGCGTCGCTACCGGTTGGCCTACCTCGTGACGGCATGGACTCAGCGTCCCGAGGACGAGCATCGCCTGCTTTCTGCGCTCCTGGCCTGTTTCATCCGCAACTCGATGCTCAAGCCCGGGGAACTCATAGGGGATCTGGCGGAATCCGACCTGCCACTCTACATCGACGTCGCGCAGCCCCCGACCCAGGATCGCTCGCTGGCCGATGTCTGGTCGGCGCTCGGCGGCGAGCTCAAACCATCGCTTGACGTCATCGTTACCGCGCCGATGGTCGTCGCCCGAAGCGCACCGTTCGGGCCGCCCGTCCTGCTTGGACCGACAGTCGGAATCGTGTCGACCGGTGGAGCGGCAGAAATGGTCGCTGCACGAAACCGAGGCGATCAAGCCGAGCCGCCGCTGGAACCACTGCCGGAAGAGGTCGTACCCGCGGGCGCCGAGTCGCAGGCCGGTTCGGGGGTCAAGCTCCGGGTCCGCGGTCTGCGGACGAGATGAGCGACCGTTGGACCGCGCGATGAGTGATCGCGGGGCAAGGTGACGACGACGTCGCCCGAGGTGACCGGGGGCGACCACCCGACGGACGAGCAAGATGACGTCGCTGGATTTGACGTCTCTTTGACGTATCTTCTCGCCCGTCTCGAGATCGTCGAGCAGCGTGTTCGCGCGGCTGTCGACCGGCGACGTGCCGACGACCCGGATCCAACCGATCGATTCCGCGGCCTCTACATCTCCGACGTCCAGGTCGACAGTCTTCTCGCCGGCACGCCCGGCCCGTGGCTGCCCGAACCGGCCGAGGCCGCTGCGGCTCAGGCGCTTGCCGGGGTCGAAACCGACGCCGACGCCGCCCAGGCTGCCGGCGCGGACCTGCGACTCCGTCGACTTGCTCGATCGTTCCAGCTGGACCCGCTCGACGTGGAACTCCTGCTGATCGCCCTCGCCCCCGATCTCGATCCTCGTTTTGAACGGCTCTACGGATACCTGCACGACGATGTCTCTCGGCGCCGGGCCAGCGCCGGTCTTGCCCTCGAGCTGTGCGGCACGGGGTCGAGTCCAGGGGCCAGCGCGGGTCGAGTCCGCCTTGGGCCGCTCGCCCCCCTCGTCAGCGGAGGGTTGCTCGTCGTCGAGGATGTGGATCGGCCGTTTCTGACGCGTTCACTACGCGTCCCGGACCGTGTCGCGGCTCACCTGCTCGGTGACGACGCTGTCGACCCGGCGATCCGGCGTCTTCTGGCCGACTCCGTCGCGACCGGGATCGGTGATGTCGAGGTTCTTGCGAGGGCAGTGGGCAGCGGTGTTCCGCTCGTCTATATCCGCGAGCGACCCGGCGCATCTGGTCACTCGCTTGCCCGGGCCGCAATGGACCAGCTCGACTGGCCCGTCGTGGAGCTCGACCTCTCGCGGCTAGGCCCCGGCGACGAACCAGGCGCCCTTGCGGCCGCATGTGCTCGGGAGGCAGGCCTCCGCGGCGCCGGGATGGTGGTCGGGCCGATCGAACCGCTCGTCGAACTCGGGGCTGGAGCCGTCCGGGCCTTCGCCGAAATTCGCCCGGGCGTGATTCTCGTCGGTGGCCGCGGTTGGGACCCGAACTGGGCACGCGAGGCACCTCTCCTGCTCGACGCGCCAGTTGCGACCGTCACGGAACGCCACGAGATGTGGCTGTCGTCACTCAATGGAGATGCGCCACCGGCCTTCGACCCGGCGATCGTCACGGTTGCGTTCCGGCTCGCCCCCGATCAGATCAAGCGTGCCGCGCAAGCTGCCCGTCGCGCGGCGACTGCCGCGAGTCGGCCGATGACGGTCGCGGACGTGTCGTCCGGGGCCCGCGCCCAAAACGCTGCCGGACTCGAGCGCCTCGCACGCCGCATCGTTCCGGCCGTCGGCTGGTCGGACCTCGTTCTGCCACCCGCCGTCGAGGGTCAGCTTCGTGAGTTGACGGGCCGGGCCCGGCATCGCGACAAGGTCATCGGACAGTGGGGGATGGGCCAGCGGGGATCGCGCGCCCGTGGGATCACCGGTCTCTTCGCCGGCGATTCAGGTACGGGCAAAACGATGTCGGCAGAAGTCGTTGCCCGAGACCTCGACTTCGATCTCTACGTCATCGACCTCTCCACCGTGGTCGACAAGTACATCGGCGAGACGGAGAAGAACCTCGAGCGGATCTTCACCGAAGCCGACCGCGTCAACGGCGTCCTGTTGTTCGACGAGGCGGACGCGCTCTTCGGCAAGCGTTCCGAGGTCAAGGATGCCCGCGACCGATACGCCAACGTCGAGGTTGCTTATCTGCTCCAGCGGATGGAATCGTTCGACGGCGTTGCGATCCTGACGACCAACCTGCGGACGAACGTGGACGATGCCTTCAGTCGGCGGCTTGACGCGATCGTCGACTTCCCGATGCCCGAGGAAACCGATCGGCGGCGGCTGTGGGCCGCGAACCTGCCGGCCTCACTGCCGAAAGCTGAAGGGATCGACATGGACTTCCTTGCCCGACAATTCAGGATCTCGGGGGGCAACATCCGGAACATCTGCGTCACGGCCGCCTACCTGGCGGCCGCAGCCGATCGCGGAGTGTCGATGGCCGACCTGATCGTCGGCACCGATCGCGAGTATCGGAAGCTTGGCCGGTTGACGGTCGAGGCCGAATTCGGGGAGTACTTCGACCTCGTGTCGAGCTGATGAGGAGCTGTGGCCCTTGCCAGGGCATGCCCATTTGGGCAGAAGTGACCGCCGATGGGCGGCCCGCCATTGCCCTCGAGCATGTATTCGCGGATGCTGACCAGACTACGAAGGAGGATCGCTGATGCACGACCACGACATCGATTCGGCCAAGGGGTCGACACGTCGAAAGCCGGAGCTGGCCTCGGGCGATCGATCCGCCGCCACGACCGGACCGATCCTGCCTGCAGGCCATCACGACGCCGCGTCCTTGATGCACCTCCAGCGAACCGCCGGCAACGCCGGGGTGATCCAGCTCCTGGCCGAGGACGACGCGACGGCACCGAGTCCCGTCCACGACGTCGTCGGGAAAGGCGGCGGCACACCGCTCGACGATGCCACGCGAGCGTCGATGGAGGATCGTTTCGGCGAGGACTTCGGCGATGTCCGCGTCCACACCGGCGCGAAGGCCTCGGAATCGGCCAAGTCGGTCGGAGCGAATGCCTACACCGTCGGCTCCGACGTCGTATTTCGTTCGGGACAGTTCGATGCCGCGTCACCGACAGGCCAGCGAACTCTCGCTCACGAACTCACCCACGTCGTCCAACAGCGTGGCGGTCCCGTGGACGGGACCGACGCTCCGGGCGGGATCCGCCTGAGCGATCCGGGGGACCGATTCGAGCAGGCGGCCGAGCAGACCGCCAACGCGGTAATGTCCGGCCCGACAAGCAGCTTGTCCGAGACGGTCACGGCCAACGCCACCGCCGCGCAGCGCGAGATCGAGTCCGAGCAAGCCCCGGTCCAGCCGACCCTCCAGCGAGAAGAGATGGAGGAAGAGGAACTCCAACAATAAGGCTGCCGACCCGGGCAGAACCATGACGATCAGAGACCCACGGGCTACGAAGCGGCCGCCCGGCCAACAGGCCGAGCGGACCCCCGCCGCCGTCGCGCCGATGGCGTCAACGGAAGCCGACGCTGGCGCCCTGGGACAGTTCGCGGATCCCGGTGGTGCGTCGCCAGATTCACTGCCACCGGCGGTCATCTCCCGACTCCAGACATCAGCCGGGAACGCCGCCGTGCAGGACCTCATGGCGCGACGTTCAAGGGGTGGGCCGACACATGGCTCCGCAGTGGGCGGCCGACCGAGATGGGTCGCACAGCGTGACGATGCACCGGGAGCGACGCCTGCCACCGCCGCGCCCGCCCCGGCGACGACTCGGCCCGTCCTCAGCCCGGGCGACGGGCCGAGCTCCGAGGTCGCCCAGCTGCAGCAGGCGCTGAACACCCTTGGCGCGGCCATTCCACCGCTCCGGATCTCGGGCGTGTATGGGCCGGAGACAACGGCCGCGGTCACGGCCTTCCAGCTCGCACATCCACCCCTCCGACCGGATGGGATCGCCGGCGTCCCGACGTGGGCGAAGATCGACGAGCTTGCGCCCCGCGTCGTGCGGCAGGGTCGAAGTGTCGTGGAGGGCCCGGCCGAGGGTGAGCCTCGCGGGACGCCGATCGGTGGATCGATCCACCCGACGGTCCGGCGGAGCGCGACCGGACCGGCCGTCGAGGAGCTTCAGCAGAAGCTGAACACGATCCCGCCGGACCAGGTCCCGACACTCCTCGAGGTCGATGGCAAGTTCGGTGGTGTCACGCGACAGGCGGTGAAGGAATTCCAGGCCTCGCGGACGCCACCACTCGTTGACGATGGGGTCGCCGGTCCGCTGACCTGGACCGCTCTGGATGCCGTGGCCGGCGGCGTGACCGTGGGTCGAGAGTCGTTTGACTGGGAACAGCGGGCCGAGGGAACGATCACCGGTGGTCCGACGCGCCTTACCTGGCGGCTCCTGCCCGATCGGCTTCAGGTCACGGTCAATATCCGATTCACCGGCGCGCCCGGCCACCCGATGGTGACGCAATGGCGTGGTGACATCACGAACGTGTGGAACCACTTCGCGTTCGAGGACAAGGACAACCCCGGATCGACCTTGCCGCTCGAGTTCGTCGTCGGGTCCGGGACACCGGCCGACGCGACGGTCGCGGTCATCGTGACATCACCACCTCCCGCTATTCCCGGCCGCTCGGACTCAGCCAACTGGCACACGGGCGATACGGACCGCGGGCTCGCGCCGCACGAATTCGGCCATCTGATCGGCCTGCGCGACGAGTACAACCAGGCGCCCGAGCAGTACGCGGCGGTCACCGGGGAGCAGGCCCCGATCGGTCAACTTGGCGCTCCGCTCGATGCGAGTGGCAATCCGGTCGACCCGCTTACGGTAGCCGCCGAGATGCGTACCGCTGTGACGAGCAACCCGGCCAGCGGTCGCGGGGCCGCTGCCCGCGCCGTGGTTACCAAGCACAGCCTGCGCCAGGGCGCCTACGCCCAGCGGGTCGCGCTCGCCTACGAGACCGCGAACGCCGGCAACTTGCTCCGTGAGGACTTCGGCCCGAGCGGCTACGTCATCGTCAACGACCCGGCCGGGACGATGGGCAACGACATCGCCGCCCGGATCCCCGGCCAGTTCGACGCCGCCGGAAACGAAGCTGTCGCGGTCGGGCCGTTCCTGTACGACAACCGAGGCATCATGGGCAGCATGGCCAGTCTCAACAGCCCGATCGGAGCGCATGACCACCCGGTCGCCGAGCGCCATGTCCGTCACTTCCGCGACATCGTCCGTCGGAACCGGCCGGGCACCTGGCGGACCGTGCGAACGTGACGGATTCGGATCTCCTCGTCCGCTATGGTCGGGCCGGCGGCCGGCCGCCGCCGGATGACGAGCGACTGGCCGTCACCATGGACGGCTCGTTCAGTGCGCGCCGGACGGTCGCGGGCCGCCGCGTCGGTGACTTCGCGGGACGGCTGGACCGAGCGGAGCTCGATGCGTTTCGCGCCGACGCCGAGGCGGCGGCGGCGGCCGATGACCTCACTGTGGAGCGGCCATTCGACGCGGCGGTCGAGACGACCGAGTCGGGTGCTCGGATCGCCACGATGGGATCCAATGAGCAACCCACGGGATCCTGGGCGGCCTTGATCCATCGACTCCGCCGCCTGATCGATGAGGCATTCGAGGCACAGGCGGTCAGCGGGATCGAGCTCATCGCGTCGACCGGCCAGGCGAGTCTGGCCCACATCGGGACAGCGCCCCTCGACATCGACCGCAACTCGGTGCAAGCGCGGGCGGTTCGACTCGACGGGCGAGGGGCGGTCCTCGCGCGATGGCAAGGGGCCGTCGCTCCGCCCGAAGTCGAAGACGAGATCGGCGCCACGACGGGCCCGGACTGGGTCACGGCAAAACCCGGCTGGTCGGAGGAACTTCCGTTCCGCCACCGGATCGAGCTCGCTCCCGGGGATTGGCTCCAGGTCTGGGTCTACGCGGCGATCCGCGCCGACGACGGCGTTCGCGCGGTACGCCTGTACACCGCAGTCCCGGCGGCCGAGGCGTAGATCGACCGTTCGCGGGACCTCGGCAGTCCTGGGCCACGAAGCGACGTCAGGCCCTAGATCAGCCCCTCGCGGATGGCGTAGGCGACGGCATGGGCCCGATTCCGTAGCTCCAGGCGCGTCGTCACATCGTGGATGATGTTCTTGACCGTTCGCTCCGAATAGAAGAGACGTCGGCCAACCTCTGCCGTGTCGCAGCCCTGGGCGAGGAGCCGCAGAACCGCGGTCTCGCGCTCGGTGAGGCCGGAGAACGTCAGGCCTCGCGGCGCGAGGACCTGACGCTGGAGCTGGCCCACCTGGCGGAGGAGTCTTCCCAGCAGGTCCGGTGACAGCGTGCCCTCACCGGCGGAGGTCGATCGGATCGCGGCGGCCATGTTGCCTGCCGTTGCCTCACTGCGCCGGATCACCCCGGAGACGCCCGCCTCCACAGCGGCCATCAGATCGCGATCGTCGAGTCGCGCGACGAGGAGGAGGATCCGCCCGATGCCCCGAGCGCGGAGTGCCCGGAGTGCGTTCGCGACGTCATCGTCCATCCCGTCCGCGGCCATGAGCGCGACGGCGCCCTCTGGCGGGTCGTCGGCCGACGCGATCGCGATTCCCTGGGCCCGACGGAGTTGGCTGATGATCCCCGCCCGCGAGAGCGGATCACCGGCAAACACGACGACCGAGATCTGTTCGGGGATGGGGAGTGCCTCAGCAACCATCGAGTTGTCCCTCCAGGCCGAAATACGAACCGATCCATCGCCCGAACCCTGCCAGCATCGGTCCTGCCGACCATATCGTTCGACCCTTTTCGTCCGCTCAACGTGCGCTCAACCGGAGCCACTGTGGGCAGCGATTCCGCCCGTTCGGGCATCCGTACGACCCGACGGCTATTACTCGGGGTCTGGGACTAGGCCTGTTCGAAGTCGATCACCTGGCGCCCGGCCTGCCCAAGGCGCAGCCGGTCGAAGGCGTCCTCCAGGTCATTGAGTCGGATCCTTCGTTCGATGAGTCGCTCGATCGGGAGTCGTCCCGCCAGGTAGAGCGCCGCATAGCGAGGGAAGTCCACGGCCGGGTCCGCGAAGCCGTAGTTCGACCCCAGGATGCGCCGGCTGCCGTCGACAAACGGATAGACCGCGAATGAGGCGCGCGCGTCGATGGGGGTCATCCCGACGAGCACGGCAGTCCCGCCGAGGGGCAGGGCGGCGAGCGCCAGTTCGACCGTCGGCACGCGCCCGATGGCCTCGAAGATGAACTCCGGGCCCCCGTCGGTCAGATCGCGGAGCGCCTCGATCGTCTGCGCAGGATCCGGGTCGGAGAGAAGACCGTCGGTCGCACCGAGATCTGTGGCGACCTCGAGCTTGGACTCCACTCGGTCGATGGCAACGATCCGCGAGGCACCCGCGAGCACGGCGCCCATAACGCACGACAATCCGACCCCGCCGAGTCCGATGACCGCCACGGTCGCTCCAACCGGAACCTCGGCCGTTTTGAGCACGGCTCCGACGCCGGTCGAGACGCAGCAACCGATCAGCGCCGCCACTGCGGGATCCACACCGGCCGGGAGCGGGATCGCGGCAGCGGTCGGCACCACGGTCGCTCCAGCCATCGTGGCGATCCCGGAATAGGACAGGATCGGCTCTCCTTCCGCGGTCGCCAGCACGGTCGCACCATCGGGCATCCGATGTCGGAACGACGGCGAATCGAGACAAGTCCAGGGGCGGCCGGCGAGGCACGACCGGCAGGTCCCACACGGCACCAGCCAGGAAAGGGCGACTGGCTGACCGACCGCACGATCGGTCACGCCCGGCCCGAGCGCCTCGATGACGCCGGCCCCCTCGTGGCCCATGACGGTGGGTGTCGGGCGCGGCCAGTCCCCATCGCGGACGTGCAGATCCGAGTGACACACACCCGACGCGAGGATCCGAACGCGGACCTCACCGGCGCGCGGTTGGGCCAACTCGAGCGCCTCGATCGTCGTCGGCGCACCGATCGTGCGCAGGACGGCCCCCAGGGTCGCGCTCATACCTCGGCGGCCCGGCGACGCTCGACTGGTCGTGCGGCGCGGTACGGGACATAGGCCGGCCACCACATGGCGCTGTCGATGACGGTGTCGATGTCGGCTGTCGGGTCGAGGTCGGCGCTGCCTGATCGGACCGCCTCCACCGCGACGACCGTCGCGATGGCACGCGAGACTCGGCGCAGGTCCTCGACCGGCGGGTAGATGGCGCCCGATCGCAGCCGTTCGTCGGTGACCGCCGCAGCCAGCGTTCGGGCTGCGAGCAGGAACATCTGGTCGGTGATGGTGCTCGTTTCGGCCGCGATAGCGCCCAGACCAAGGCCCGGGAAGATGAACACGTTGTTGGCCTGGCCGACGATCCGTCGTCGCCCGCCAAAGTCGACGTCGTCGAACGGGGAGCCCGTTGCGACGATGGCCCGCCCGTTGGTCCAGCGCAGCACGTCGAGCGGCGTCGCCTCGGCCACCGAGGTCGGGTTCGAGAGGGGCAGGACGATGGGCCGGAGCGTCCCGGCCGCCAACGCCAGGAGCGCCGCCTCGTCGAACGTGCCGGCCACGCCGGTCGTACCCACGAGGACCGTTGGTCGAACCCGTTCGATGGTCTCGACCAACCCCGGGAATTCGGTGCTGAACCCGTAGTTCGTGAAGGCGTCGGCCGGCAGCGCCAGCTCGCGCTTGGTGGCATCGAGATCCTCGCGTCGATCGTGAACCTGGCCCTTCGAATCGACCAGGACGAGGGCGCGTCGGACATCACCCTCGGCCATGCCGTCCTCAAGCATCGCCAGGCGCAGGAGCCGGGCGATCCCGATGCCGGCGGCCCCCGCCCCGACCAGCACGACCCGTGTCTTGGCCAGCGTCGAACCAAGGCTTCGAAGGCCGGCCAACAGCCCGCCGAGGACGACCGCGGCCGTGCCCTGGATGTCGTCGTTGAAGGACGGCACGCGGTCCCGATAGCGATCGAGGATGCGCAGGGCATTGGCCTGCTTGAAGTCCTCCCATTGGATCACGCAGCCGGGCCACACTTCGGCGACGCCTTCCACGAAGGCCTCGACCAGCGCGTCATAGGCCGGCCCCCGGAGGCGAGGCTGACGGTAGCCGAGGTACAGCGGGTCGGCCAGGAGGGCTGGATTGTCCGTGCCGACGTCGAGCGAAACGGGCAGGGTAAGGGCCGGGTGGATCCCGCAGCCGGCCGTATACAGCGCCAGCTTGCCGATCGGAATGGCCATCCCACCCGCTCCCTGGTCGCCCAAGCCGAGGATCCGTTCGTTATCGGTCACGACGATCAGGCGAACGTCGTCGTACGGGCCCTGGCGCAACAGTGCCGGGATGCGGTCGCGATCGGAAGGCGTGATCCAGGTGCCCCGCGTCCGCCGGATGATGTGACTGAACTCCCTGGATGCCCGGCCCACCGTCGGGGTATAGACGATGGGCAGGAACTCCTCGAGGTGTTCGGCCAGCAGCCGGTAGAACACCGTGGCGTTGCGGTCCTGGAGTGCTGCCATCCCGATGTACCGCTCGAGCGCGTCGTCCTTGCGGCGCAGGTGCTCGAGTTCGAGATCGACCTGCTCCTCGATGGTCAGGACCCGGTCGGGCAGGAGTCCCTGAAGGCCGAACAGCTCGCGCTCCTCGGGCGGGAATGCCATGTCCTTGGTGAGGAGTCGACTGCTCAGCAGCGCCGGTCCAGCCAGCGAGACCGGAGCAGTTCGACCGGCGGCGATGTCGTCAAAGGGCGCGGGCAGCGATCGCACGCCTTCGAGGATAGCGGGCTGGGCCGCGGTTCAGTCCTCGGTGACGACCAGTGTCCCGACCATGCCGTACGCCTCGTGACCCGGGAGGTGACAGATATACAGATACGTCCCTGGCTGGGCGAAGGTGACGGTTGTCGTGCGCGTCCTCCCGGCCGGAACGCTGACCTCAGTCGCCCGGGTCCCATGGACCGGTTCCGTCCCCGAGCGGTGCCGACCGTGGACCGCGCTGTCACCGACGATCCATTCGTGGTCGATCGGGTCGTCATTGCGCAGGGCGATCGTGAGGGGAACCCCGGCCGGGATCTCGATCCGAGTTGGCAGGTAGCGCGAGTAGTGGATCCCGAGCTCAGCCATGAGTGGCCCTCGATCCAGTATGTTCACCCACGCCGTGGCGATCCCGGCGAGCCCCAGTGAGAGGACGATCCCGCCAAAGACCGCGAGTCGTCCCGTTCTGCGCTGGTTGATCATCGCCCGAACATCTCGGACCATGTCAGCTCAGCGATACCGGCGGTCGCCGCCGGACCAGGAGCAACACCCCGCCGATCCCGGTGACGGTCAGCAGGACGCCGAGACCGAGGCGAACGGTCGCGCTGGATCGATCAGCGACCACGTCGCCGTCGACCGGGCTGCCGGGCAGAGCCAATCCGGCCATCACACGCGACGGAGCATTGGCGCCGGACGCGTCGATCGCCAGGTCAAAGGTCAGCTGTGGCGCAACGGCATCGATCCGGACCTTGGTCAGCCAGGCCGCGCTCGGGACCCATTCCATGCCGCGATCGGATCGAAGGTCGTCAAGGAGCGATTCGCTCGCCGGGGCGCTGTGGGTCAGCGCCAGGCCGTTGTCGATGGTCGGTGCGGGAAGCAGTGCCGGCCGCCGGTCGTTCAGGAGGTAGACATCGGCCTCGACGCGCTCGGTCTCGGTCTTGCCCAGGCCGAGGATGCGCAGCGGGACCCAGGGATCGTCTGTCGGGATCGTGATGTGGACCGGTGTGCCGTCACCGACCGCCTGTCCTCGCTCGGCTGCAACTTCGGCGTCGAAGACCGCGGCCAGGAAGATCGGCGACCGCGCGGCGTAGAAGTCGAGGACCTCGGGAGCGTCGGGTGGCAGTCGGAAGCCATGCTCAGTGGCCCACGTGCCGACCGCTGCGGCTCCGCCGCGCAGCACCGTCACGTCGAGCGCGTCGATCCGGACCGTGAGGAGCACCTCGGCCGAATCGCTGGCCGCCCCGGCGATGGACAGGAATTCCGGCTGCGGTTCCGTCTCGCGGATGAGTCGTTGGAGGGTCCAATCGCCGCCCTTCTCGACGCTCGAGGGTATCCCGGGTAACGGCGTCAGGGACCCGAACGCTCCACCACCGCCGGCGAACTGAAAGGCCGTGATGTAGTGCTCGTCCCCGTCGTGATAGGCGGCCAGCGTCGTCGTCCGCAACAGGTTGACGGCGCCATTCGGGCCGATCAGGCCGCCGCAGGCCAGGGCGGGCGCCGCCGTCAGGATGGCGATGGCAGTGGCGGCCGCGAGCGCGGTCCAGGTTCGTCGGATCGAGCGAAACATCGTCGACCTCCCCCTTCGGTGGCCGGCCGCGGGTGGACCGATCCTGTTGGGGCCCAAGACTCCGAGCGTCGCACGCGAGTTCCCACGGACGAACAGCGACCCCGGCCGTTGGAAGGACCGGGGTCGACCCGATGGTAGTCCTTCGCGTGGGTCCTGACCTCGGATAGTCCCTTCCGGGGGTGGCACGTCGGTCTCCGGGTGGTCATGCTGGCGCCATGCGACACCGATTCAGCCTCGCGCTTGCGCTCGTCGCCGGCGCGACGCTGTGGGCGGCACCCAACGCGCAGGCCGCCGACTTCCCGGCGAAGGACTCGGGCTATCACACGTATTCGGAAATGGTCAGCGAGATCCAGGCCGCTGCCGCTGCGTACCCGGAGATCGTCGAGCTGTCCTCCATCGGCGAGAGCTACAACGGACGCGACCTGTGGGTCGCCAAGGTCTCGGACGAAGTGGGCACGGACGAGGACGAACCGGAGGTCCTGTTCGACGCTCTCCATCACGCGCGCGAGCACCTGACCCTCGAACAGAACCTGGCCATCCTGCGCTGGCTGACCGAGGGCTACGGGACGGACGACCGGATCACCGATCTCGTCGACAGCCGCGAGATCTGGATCATCTTCGCGGTCAACCCCGACGGGGCACAGTACGACCTCACCGGGTCCCCGTATCGAGCCTGGCGCAAGAACCGCCAGCCGAATGCGGGAGCGTCGGCGATCGGGACTGACCTCAACCGCAACTACGGTTACCGCTGGGGATGCTGCGGCGGTTCATCCGGCAGCCGCGCGTCGGACACCTACCGTGGGCCCTCGGCATTCTCGGCACCCGAGACGCAGGCCGTACGCGACTTCCTCGCCAGCCGTCGGGTCGGCGGCCGTCAACAGATCAAGACCGCGATCACCTTCCACGCGGCGGGCGAGCAGATCCTGTGGCCGTATGGCTATACCAGGCGGAATGTGCCCGGGGACATGACCAGCCACGATCACGCGGCCCTCGTAGCGCTCGGCAAGAAGATGGCCACGACCAACGGCTACAAGGCGATGCAGTCAAGCGACCTGTACGTCACGGACGGCGACGAGATCGACTGGGCCTACGGCGTCGAGGACATCTTCATGTACACCTTCGAGCTCTATCCCAGCCACGCCAAGGTCAGCTCCACGCAACGGTTCTACCCACCCGACGAGATGATCGGCCCCCAGACGGAACGCAACCGGGCAGCCATCCTCATGCTCATCGAGGCGGCCGGCTGCCGGTACATCTTGATCGGCAAGGCCAAAGCGGACTGCGGACCGCTCTACGACGACTTCGAGACCGCCGGCGGCTGGACGGTCGACCCACTCGGGACCGACACCGCGACCGCCGGCACATGGCAGCGAGCCAATCCGTCCGCCACTGCCCGACAGGCGGGCACGGTCAGGTCCGGATCCAAGGCCCTGGTCACCGGCGCCAAGGCGGGGCCAAAGATCCGTTCCTACGACCTCGACGGCGGGCGCACGACCGTTCGATCGCCGTCCATCGCGTTGCCGGGCACTGTCGGCGAACTGACATTCCGTTACTACCTTGCGCACAGCGCCGACGCGACGACCAAGGACTACTTCCGGGTCTACATCGAGGACGCCGATGGCGATCGCACACTCGTGCTCGTGGAGCGCGGCGCCGCGAACAAGGATCTCCCGGTCTGGGCCAAGGCCTCGATCTCGATGACGCCCTGGGCCGGGCAGTCGGTCCGCATCGTCTTCGCCGCTGCGGACCGCGGCCACGCAAGCGCGATCGAAGCAGGCGTCGACGACGTCCGGATCAGGCGCCCGTGACCGGCAGCCGGACGGTCACGACCGTGCCGGCACCGAGCTCGGATGTCGCGCTGATCTCGCCGCCATGGACCAGGACCAGCTGACGGGCGATCGCCAGGCCAAGCCCGGACCCAGTTGAGGCATCACCCTTTGCGAATCGGTCGAAGACGTGGTCCAGGAGATCCGGGTCGATCCCGGTCCCGGTATCACGGACGTCCAGGCGGACCCAGTGTCCCGGCTCGGATGCCGAGGTCACGGTCACCCGGCCGCTCGGCGGCGTATGGCGAATGGCGTTCGCAACGAGATTCGAGAGGACCTCGCGGATGCGGATCGGATCGACCTCGAGGAGGGGCAGGGGAGCGCCGTCGGAGGCGGTCAGGTCAACCAGGGCGGCGCTCGCGGCCGGCTCGAATGACCGAACGACCTCGGCCACGAGGACGTCGAGATCGGTCGGCTCCGGGTGAAGGGTCAGGGTCCCGGCTTCGGAGAGCGCCAGCGTGCGCAGATCGTCGATCAGTCGGCTGAG
>Ga0307378_10002287_pt1 | contig 29706 bp, 24 predicted proteins | sample UN1MG_FD_202238 | JGI IMG/M metagenome (GOLD analysis project Ga0307378, IMG submission 202238) | Soil microbial communities from Risofladan, Vaasa, Finland - UN-1 | ecosystem: Environmental > Terrestrial > Soil > Coastal area > Acid sulfate soil | place: Finland: Risofladan, Vaasa | collected... | reverse complement strand
GTCAATAAAACCGTTAATCTATCAATGCCAACGCCAATGCCCGCAGCTGGCGGCATACCGTATTCCAACGCTTCAATAAAGTCCTTATCATACTGGTGTGCTTCCAGATTTCCTCCCCTCCTCTCTATTTCCTGCGCTTTAAATCTCTCCACTTGGTCAAATGGGTCATTTAATTCGGAAAATCCATTGGCAATTTCCAATCCATTAACAATTAATTGAAATCTCTCTACTTTTTGATTCTTGCCCTGAGCTTGTCGAAGAGGTTTCGCCAGAGGCGAAATTTCAATCGGGTGATTGATTATAAAAGTAGGTTCTTTAATTTTTGCAAAAACTTCTTTTTCATCTTTATTACCGACAATTTTGCTGTATTCCGCTTTTTTAAACTTTTTTCCGAAAACCTTCTTATCCAGTGAACCTAATAATTTTTCCGTAAAATCCATCATTTTATTATAATCCCAATAAGCTGCGTAAAACTCCAGCATAGTGAATTCTGGATTATGTTCCCTGTCCATGCCTTCGTTTCTAAAATTTCTGTTTAATTCATAAACTTTTTCAAATCCACCAACTAATAACCTTTTTAAATACAATTCCGGCGCAATTCTTAAATATAAATCCATATCCAAGGCATTCAAATGCGTCTCAAACGGCCTAGCATTTGCTCCACCAGCCATTGTTTGTAGCATTGGAGTTTCAACTTCCAAAAATCCATTTTCATCCAATAATTTTCTGATTTTTTTGATAATTTCCGACCGCTTTATAAATTTATCTTTAACTTCTTTATTTATCATTAAATCCAGATATCTTTTTCTGAACCTTTCTTCAACATCTTCTAACCCATACCATTCACTCGGCAATGGCAATAAAGATTTGGTTAAAATTTTCCAATCCGAAACCAATAAAGTTTTCTCGCCTTTTTTCGTTAAAAATAATTTACCAGTTGCTTGGATAAAATCGCCGATATCCACATTTTCCAAAAACAGCTTATACTTCTTTTCGCCAATTTTGTCTTTTTTAAAATAAACTTGAATCTGCACACTTGTGGTGAGCGAAGTCGAACCATCTTCGATATGCGCAAAAGTCGAACCCCCGTGCTCCCTAATTGAACGCACCCTGCCAACTAAAGTAATTCTCTTATTTGCCAGTTTTTTGAAATCATTAATTGCCTCCTTATTTGTATGCGTACGCAAAACCTCAGCCGGATACGCATTAATCCCAGCTTTTTTCAAATTTTCAAGTTTTTCTATTCTAATTTTCCTTATTTCTTCTAAATTATCCATATGATTTTATTATAGCATAATTTTAAAATAAAAAAACCCGCTGTTCGCTTTTGCTACTTAGCGGGTTTGAGTTCACTTTCCGGAAAGCCAGGTAAAAACCCCGGTCAGGGTTTGTTTGGAAAATATAAGGCACAGAATCTCAAATCCTCGATCCAAATTTCGATATATAACAATAAAAAAGCCAACGAGCAGCGCCATGCCTAAAACAAAGACTGTCGGAGCAATGATCACGGTCATGATAAACTCAAAAATCATGGTGAGCATAGCTTCGTTGGATGCCACATGCCAGACTCCCAAGAACATGGCGAAGAGAATCGCCACGACTAAGGGAATCCTCCAAAGCATCCTGTTTCTCTGAATCAATTCCATTGTTTCCTCCTTTGTTTTTTTATTGTAATTTAAAACTGATAATAATCAGTTTTATGACTATTATCAGCTTAGCACATACAATTATTTTTGTCAATGGTTATTCTTTTTCCTCCTCTACTACTTTGTCCTCTCGATTAGAAGCAAAAATATATGCTTCATGAACCAAGGAACCATTAATCTGTGTATCCTCTGATATTTTGGTTTCGGATTTAAAGTCTAATAACGCTTGTATTATATGATCTTCTTTTCGAAAAATCCCAATTCGTGCTATGGATTTTCTTTCTTCTGAATCAAGATGACCATCTAATAATCCTTTCGTAAATTTAAATATTTCTCCTCTATTTGCTTCTGTAGCCCAAGAAGCACATAATATAACCGTCCATTTGTCTGTTAATTCATCTATTTTCATAATCGCAAATAAAACAACATCACCTTTTGAGGCTTTAATCTCGGATAATATCTTCTGAAATTTTTCTGTTATATTTCCCATTGTTTTTTTATACGATTAATTAAATTTTTAAGATTATTATGCACCCTAGCTGTTTTAATCTCATCCCAACCAGGATCTAAAGTATATCTTAATGTAGGCCAATTTCCATGAAACTCCTGTGTGAATCCTGACCAATCTTCATATAACTCTCCATCGTAGCCCAAAACATCTACCATACCGGATAATATTAATAAGGTTTCAAATTCGTGAGCTCTAAAAAAGGTAGGTATTTTTTCAGACGAAAAATTTTTTTGAGGACAATCTGGATAATCAGATAAGTGAAGAGTTTTACAAATAACTGCCTTTAGAGCACATTCTAATGCATAGCCCATCATATATGCAGCCATGCCCCAATCCTTTGCAGATATAAGTGTATTAATTGTCGTTAATCGAGCATCTGTAATATTGCGAAGATCTTGTGATGTCATTTACTATTATACTATGAATAAATAATAAAGAAAATTGAACCTTCTACTTTTTTTTGTCTTCCCCTACTGCTTTTTTGATTGCTTCACGAATGCCAACAAGGTCAATTTCCGGCTTTTGTTTTTTAATCGGCTGAGATTGAGTATTTGGTTTTTTCTCTCTTTCTTTTTGTAAACAGGACGAACAATAAACCGGCCTTACTCCATCTGGTTTAAAAGCAACTTTGGTTTTTTTGCCGCAATCAGAACAAACTGCCTCAAATTTTTTCGCTTCTTCTTCTGTTTCTGCCACTTCACTCCATCTAGCAATTTTTTCTTCCACTGCTTTTCGCGATATGGTATATCTTTCGCGGGAGAGTTTAATAATTTTATCCTCAAAAGATTTTTTAGGAACCGTAGATGGAGCCATGGTCTGAGCGCTGAAAGCCCGAGAAGCAACACCATCAATCATTAGTTTTAAATAAATAGTATACTTTGTTAAATTGACTAAATCATCGGCAATAAATACTGGCAGAAATTCCCTTTCCAAAAACTCGGCATCATCTGCGCCAACACGGAAAGTAATCAGAGTTCCGACATTGCCGAAAATCGCATCTCTTACTTTAGTATTTTTGCCTTTATCGCCCATAGAATCTAATTGAGCAACATATTGATGGGCTAAAGTCAGACAGAGATGATATTTTCTGGCCTCAGAAAGAATGCTCGCAAATGCGTCTGTGGCAAAAGTTTGGAATTCATCAACATAAAGATAAAAATCTTTTCTTTCGTGTTCAAGCACATCCACCCTACTCATAGCCGCAAGTTGTAATTTGGTTATTACCAAAGCTCCCAACAACTGACTGGCGTCCTCACCAACTCTACCTTTTGAAAGATTGACAATTAAAATCTTCCCTTGGTCCATTATCTCCCGCATATCAATTGACGACTTAACTTGTCCGATAATATTCCTGATTAAGGGAGTAGAAATAAATTGCCCGACCTTATTTTGAATCGGCGCTACTGCTTCTTCCCTGAATCGGTCAGGATATTTGGCAAATTCATTTGTCCAAAACGCTTTTACGCTGGGATCAGTAACCTTTTCCAGAACTTTTTGGCGATAATCCTTGTCAGCTAAAAGACGATTAACACCCAAAAGAGTTGAGCCGGGATATTCCAGTAATGATAAAATCGCATTTCTTAAAATATATTCCATCCTTGCGCTCCAAACATCAGGCCAGATTTTCTTAAATACGCCCATTAAACCAGAAACAACCAAATGACGGTATTCTGGCTCAACATTCTCCATAATATTAAAAGTAATAGGATATTCCAAATCAGCAGGATTGAAATAAATTATATCATTCACCCTGTTAGACGGAACAAAATCAAGCATTGTTTCCGCAAAATCTCCATGCGGATCAACAATTGCTACGCCATGCCCATTTTGGATATCTTGAATTGCCATATTTTTCAGAAGTTCTGATTTCCCTGTACCGGTTTTACCAACGACATAGACATGCTGGCGCCTGTCTTTTGTTTTTATGCCAAATTTTGTCCGTTTGTTGCGGAAATTTGTTTCGCCTAAAATTGTTATTTCGTTTTCAATCATATTATTGGACTATAGGAAGCTCGCTGGGCGGTCCGCCTTTCTTGGCTTCAATCTTAGATAATCTTTCAGCTTCAACAAACTTCCCAGGAAGATGGAAAATTGTTGCCAGTTCCTCAATATTAAAAACAAATCCCCTAGTTTTGAGCTTATGAAACGGAAAAAATCTTTTCTTGAAAATACCCACAAAAAATCTTCTCTGTCCCGGCTCTCTTTTTCTTTTAAAGATTTTCCCCCTTCCAGGAGTGGATTTTTTATTGATTTTAAAACCATTTAGATTTTGGGTATTAAATTGTCTGAAAAATCCAGCTACTACTGTTGGCTTGTCCTTGGAAAAAAGATCTTTAGGCGCCCAATACATAAATCTTATCATTGTTTTAAATCCTATTTTTCCAATATTCCTTTCAATTGCCAAAACAACTTCTTTCTGACCTGGGGTTAAAAACGGCATAACTTTTTCGACTTTCTTTTCCCCGCCAACAGCACCCTCCTCGCCCCCCAAGCCAAAAAATCTTGCAATACCCTGACCCAACGCTTCAAGCCAGCTTCTAGCTTCTTCCACTATCATTAATCCTTTCTTGCTTTCTTTTACTTCTTTGCCAATTATATTTCCAACCAAATTTTCCCCATCTTTTATCCATTGTTTATCGGTAACTGGACTGATTGGGCTGATTAAGATATGAATGGCAATGCTTTCTTTCGGATTCAAGCTGCTTAAAAATTCAAAAAGTCCGGCAATGGGGTCAGTTCTTTCTTCTGCTTCTTTTTCCTCAAAAAACACCGGATAAGTCCTAATAGGATAAGCATCCTGCTTGGTTAAAATCAATTCTGTGCCCCAGGCATCAAAATCCGCGGTCGGAGTGCCGGGCGGAATACTGTTTATATAATCCTCCGCATCTATTATTTCTGCTTGTGGGTATTGGGCGTAAAGATGTGATTCAACAAGATTTCTGTATTTTGCTTCGGTTCTGATATAAAAATGGATCTCCCCGCCATGCCCAAGCATTTCAATGCTAAACCATGGAGGAAGGTCGCCTTTTATATATTTCTCTTTAAATTTTCTCCCCTTTTCAGCAGCGTGCAAGCCAGCAAAAAACTGCTCCATGGCTTTCGGCGTTTTAATTAGATCTCTAGGAAATTTTACTTCCAAAATAATCCATTCCAAACCTCGTATATATTTAACAATAAGATAATTCACCCAGAGATGCTTTAAGAATAAAAAAAGAGCTATTGGTGCGATAATCCACCAATAACTCACAAATATATCCCTATAAATATTAAGGATTTCAGTCATGAAATAGTTAAATTGCTTGTTTTAAGGCTGTTTTAAGCTAAAATATATTTTCCATTTTCCAATCTCTTTACTTTTGGAGATCGGTGAAGGTTCAAAATGATTGTATTTGGCCTCACCTGCCGTTTTGCCAGAACAGAATCAATAATTTCTTTCCTGGTTAACGGTTTTTTGTTTTCAACTAAAGTCTTTTGAATCACTTCCTCCACTGTTCCCGATTCATAACCCCAATCAGTAAGAGCATAGGTTCCTCTTCCTACTAAAATAAATCTTGGGTCTTTTATTAATTCATTATGAACAGTCTGAGTATAAGCCGGCTTATCTACGAATATCTTATTTATCAACTCAGTAATAGCAGTAAAATGGCGAGGTTCGCCTTCTTTTTTAAGGATTAAATAGGCGCGGTCTTTTACTCCCTGCGGAGAAATCTCCGGCCAATAATTTAAACCAATTTCTCCGAAAATATTTTTGTTAATTTCTCTAGAGATTTCCAAAACAACAGAAAACATTTTTGGGGGAATATTGGAATGCTTCCTGGAAAGTAAATCAAAAACTTCTGATTCATGAAAAACTTTATCGTGCTTCTTAAAATGGTCAATTAAAAAATCAATAATTTCCTTGGCTTTCTGACGGGCAGATTTGTGAGCAACCCAGTAAGGATGGAATTTTTCATCTCTGGCTATTCTTTCGAACGGCTCGCCCAATGTCAATGCTAAATAAATATAACCCCTTGAAGTATGGGGTTCGGTTGTTCCAGTTGCAGCATGATACAAATAATTCTCCCCCATAATATGGCCGTGCGCGAAAAATAAATCATTCAAATAATCGAAAGCTGCCTCAAAAAATGGCAGAACTTTTTCTGATTTAAGAATTTTTATCCCATTTTCTTCTAATTGCCTAACTCTTTCCCTGGTTATACCATGGTTTTGGCCAATAGCTTCCAGGGTTTCGCTTTTACCGTTCTTTAACCCAAATCGACGCTCAATAACCTCTCTGACCCTCGGGTTGCTCAAATATAAAAGCGCCTTTTCTATTTTTTTAGAAATATCTTTAGAAATTGTTGATTTCTTGTTCATATGTTTATTCTTATAAGATTAATATACTACATTAAAAATTGTCTGTCAAGAACCAATTCTTTTTCTACCCCAACTTATCAATAAAGCGCTAGCAATGAAAAGCGAAGTATATGTCCCTACAACAATTCCGATTATCAATGTCAATGAAAAATATTTCAGCGTTTCGCCTCCTAAAAAGAATATAGAAAAAAGAACCAAAAGCGTGCAAAAACCAGTACTAAGCGAACGGCTAATTACCTGATTCAAGCTTTGATTTATTGTCCCAGCAAAATCTTCCGACCTTGTTCTTAAAATATTTTCTCTTACCCTATCAAAAACAATTACCTTATCATTCATGGTATAACCCAAAATAGTAAGCAAAGCAGCCACAATCGGTATATTAAATTGAACATTATTGAATTTTCCGAGCAAAATCAAAACAAAAACCGGAATAATAACATCAATTGCCAGGGTAATAATCGAAACCAGCCCGTATTGCCAGCCGCTGATTGGCCAGGAAAGCTTTCTGAACGCAACAGCAATATAAATAAGCAATGAAATCAAGGAAATGACTATCAGGGTAATTGTTTTGTTGCGCAGCTCCTTACCTATTGTCGGGCCAATACTCTCAAATCTTCCTTCCTCAACTTTTGAAATTTCATTCAAACTGGATAACATCTGCTGATGGACATTTTCATCAATATCTTTAAATCTCAAAATAATGCCTTTTTCTCCTGTTGGCTGTATAATAATTTCACCTAAATCAAATTTATTTAATTTTTCCTGAATAATAGCATTATCCGGCCTATTCTCAAATTGAAATTCCCAAATTGTCCCACCCAAAAAATCAATTCCAAGATTCAATCCCAAAATAAATAGACAGGCTATGCTGGCAATAATAAGAATACTAATCAAGAAGTAATGTATTTTATAATATTTTACAAAGGGAAAATTCATATTTATAGCCAAAGCTTTTTAATTTTCTCTCCATTTATGCTGAAGAAAAACTTAATTAAATAATTGGTGATTACGATTGCTGAAAACATGTTCACTAAATTACCAACAACCAAAGTAAGGGCGAATCCTTTAACAAAACTAGTGCCGAAAATAAATAAAATCAAACCAACCAAGATGGTGGTAAAATTTCCGTCCCTAATCGAAGGCCATGCTCTCTTAACGCCATTAGTCAAAGCATCCAGATAATTCCTTCCATTCTTTAATTCCTCTTTAGTTCTAGAAAATATCAAAATGTTGGCATCAACAGCCATGCCCATTGAAAGCAAAAAACCAGCAATGCCAGCTAGAGTAAGAGTTACTGGCACTAATTTAAAAACAGCCAAAAGCAATAGAACATAAATTATCAGAGAAATGGAAGCAAAAAATCCGCTCAAGCGGTAGGAAATAATCATAAATAAGAGTATTGCCAAAAATCCGATTATTCCCGCTTTCAAACTCTTGGTCAGAGAATCGTGCCCTAAAGAAGCTCCGATGCTCTGCTGACCGATTAAGTTAATCGGCACTGGCAAGGCTCCGGTATTTAATCTTTCAGCCAATTGCTTAGCTTCTTTCTGGGTAAATTGTCCGCTAATCTGAGCTTTGCCGCTCGGAATTTCTTCATTCACAACCGGAATACTGATTGGCGCCCCATCCAGATAAATAGCTAATCTTTTGCCTATGTTTTTCTTGGTCAAATCAGCAAAAATTTTCGCACCTTCATTATCAAACTCCAAAGTGACATATGGCTGATAAGTAGTCTGATCAAATTCCAATTGTGCGCTTTTCAAAAATCTGCCGGTCAAAGAAGTATTTGTAAAATCTGTTCCATCTGCATTTTCTTCTTTAAATTCCAGATACGGAGTTCCACCAATCATTTCAATTGCTTCAGCGACATCTCTAACTCCAGGCAGTTCTATAATCAGACGGTTGGAGTCCCCTACTTTATTAATCTGGACTAATGGCTCGGCAACGCCGAATAGATTCACCCTCCTTTCAATTAAATCTCTAATTCCGTCCATAGATGAATCTCTATCTATCTCTCCTATTCCAGCAAGGTTCGCTTCATAAACTAAATGCGTCCCGCCTTGTAAATCCAGTCCTAATCTGAATGGTAATTTGTAAAACTCTGGAAGATTGAATCCAATTTGAGAATTCACCCAATTGACTGCCTTATCCCATAATACTGGATAATCCAGGGAGCCAGCTAAAACAAGTAAAATAAAAATCCCCAGCACAATCAGCCGGATTTTACTTTTTTCTTTGGCCGCATAATTCCCCTTTTCAACTGTTTGTTTTCTGTCTATAAAAGCCATGAAATTTTATTGTAAAGCAAAAAATTATTTTTGTAAAGTTTCGCATTTATTTTCCGCGACGCTTCTTCTCAATGAAATAATCTCTCATTAATATTGCTCCTTCATCCTGCGTATCTTTGGCTTCACAAATTACAACAGGATTCAAACCTCTTTTTAAGATAGCGTCAATAAAGGGTTCGACCTGAGGATAATATCTATCATCATTATAATAGTCATCTTTTGAAAAAGCTAATTGATTACCTTTTGTTTTATCAGAAAATGCCTTATGACCCTTCTCTCCGGTATGATCTATTCCTACTGGATACATATGAAAATGACATTGTTTTAACATTTTCTTGCCCAAATGTTTTTCAATAGTGTCAAAAATGTTCAATATGTCTTCGGGAGCTTTTAAAATTCCTCCTTCGCGTGCATGCAAGTGTGCCAGATCTAGACAAGGTCTTGCAAAGTTGACCTTGTTACAAATTTCTATAATCTCCATTAACGACCCTAATTGATTTACCTTGCCTGATATTTCAGGATATATCTTAATTTTTTCTGTCGGCAAGTCGTCCTTAATTTCATTTAGATTTTGAATAAGTTTATCTAGTCCTGCTTTTCTATCATTATCAGAAGTGCCTGGAAAGTGTCCTGGATGAAAAATTATTCTCTGCGAGTTTATTAGTTCTGCCAGATGAAATGCTTTTTTAATTCTCTCTTGGGATCTTTTTACTATTTCTTTGTCCTTGCTTGCAAGAGTAATGTAATAAGGGGCATGAATTGAAATTCCAATTTTATATCGCGAGGCTAATTCTCTATATTTAATAGCTTGCTCATCAGGCATCTTAATTCCGTAAGTATTCTGTAATTCAATCCAATTCAAACCAAGAAAATTTAACCATTGAAAAATATTTTCTCGCTTATTTTTAAAATCACTTTTAAAAAAATTCGGGGGGAAACCAGCAACGCCAAATTTAACTTCGGGTTCAGGCATATTTATAACAATTTATTTTGCATTTTTTATTTCTTGATATAATCAAATCTCGGGATTTTTTTGCCATCTATTTCAACTTCTTCCAAAAACATTTTTAAAGGGCGTACCCAAATCTGATTGTCGCCATATAATGCCCGATACATAACCATATCTTCTTGCGTTTCACTATGCTTGGCTATACCAATCACCTCGTATTCATTTCCTTTATAATGTTTATATTTCCCTAATTTAATCATATTATTTTTGCTACAATATTTTTATTCCTCTTAGCTCGAAATTTGACAATTATTCAAGATGGGATTAATATAAAATCATTCGTGTCAGCGTAGGACAATGTCCGAATAACGAGGCGTGCGTGAGACGCCTACAAGAGATAAAATCTCGGAGACTGACCCTTCAGCCAGTTATTAAAACGCTGGCTTTTTTTTATTTCCCATGACACTTCTTATATTTCTTACCTGAACCGCACGGACAGGGATCGTTGCGGCCAATATGTTTTGTTTGTTGGCTACCTTGCTGGCGTTGCGGGCGGGTTAATTCTACTTTCAACAACATCTCAACAATCGCATTATCAATTTCTTCCAGCATGTGCTTGAATAAACGATGACCTTCGTTTTTATATTCAACCAATGGGTCGCGCTGTCCATAGGCGCGCAAACGCACGCTCTCGCGTAAACATTCCATTGTTTCCAAGTGTTCCATCCAAAGCATATCAATTGAACGTAATGATACAAATTTTTCCAATCCCGCTCTCTCATTTTCAGGAACATCCCCGCCCAAACCTTCGGATTGTGGCGGGCCTGCCTGTTTGCGCTCCGCGCTTACGGCGGATTTCTCAAATTTATTACAATATTGCTTATACTCGTCTTCTGTCATTAATTCCTTAATTTTTTGATGCATCTCTTTATCTGTTGCTTCGAATAAAATTTCTTTTCTCATTTTATAAATCGTTTCCCTGTGCTTATTCATCACCTCGTCATATTCCAAAACATGATTCCTAATATCAAAATTATATCCTTCAATTTTTGCCTGCGCTTTTTCAATCGCCGATGAAATCATTTTATTTTCAATCGGCTGATCCTCGGGAATTTTTAAAGCATCCATCAGGGTTTTAATCCTCTCTGAACCGAATCTCTGCATCAATTCATCTTCCAATGAAACAAAAAATTCGGTAGAACCAGGATCGCCTTGCCTACCGGATCTTCCTCTTAATTGATTGTCAATTCTTCTTGCTTCATGGCGTTCAGTACCAAGAACATGAAGCCCTCCGGATTCACAAACTCTTCGACTCTGTTCGGGGTCTTGGGGATTACCTCCCAAAACAATATCAACTCCACGACCTGCCATGTTGGTTGCAACCGTCACGGCTCCTAATCTTCCTGCCTGGGCAATAATCGCGCCTTCCCCCTCGTGCTGTTTAGCATTTAAAATTTCGCATTGTATTCCCTCTATTTTTAAGAGCATTCCCAAGTACTCGTTTTTTTCAATAGAAATCGTGCCTATCAAAACTGGCTGGCCTTTTTTATGGCGTTCTTTTATTTCCTGAACAATCGCTTTAAATTTCCCCTGCTCGGTTTTGTAAATCTTGTCTGGCAAATCTTTCCTAATCATCGGCTTATTAGTCGGCACAACTATAGTGTCCAACTTATAAACCTTATCAAACTCTTCAGCATTGGTTAATGCAGTTCCTGTCATTCCAGCTAATTTGTTATACATCCTAAAAAGATTCTGGAAAGTAATTGTTGCCAAAGTTTTCGATTCCTTCTGCACTTGTACATTTTCTTTTGCTTCCAATGCCTGATGCAACCCGCCGGAATAACGCCTGCCAGGCATCAGCCTGCCGGTGAATTCATCAACAATAATTACTTCCCCATTTTTAACTACATAATCTTTATCTCTTTTGAATAAAACTTCTGCGCGTAAAGCTTGCTCCAAATGATGCACTAATTGGATTCCGGCTTCATCATAAATATTCCCAACTCCCAAAACTTTTTCCACTTTATCCATACCCTCATTAGTTAAAGTAGCTGCGCGCATTTTTTCATCAATTTTAAAATCAATATCCCTTTTTAATTGCGAAGCGATTTTGGAAAATTTCTTGTAAAGCTGGGCTGATTCCACATCCGGAGCGGAAATAATCAAAGGAGTTCTGGCTTCATCTATTAGAATACTATCTACTTCATCAACAATTGCATAATTAAAAACTCTTTGCGCCATATTATCCTTATCATAAGCCATATTGTCCCGCAAATAATCAAATCCGAATTCATTATTTGTTCCATATAAAATATCACAATTATAAGATTCTTTTCTCGAGATCGGTTTTAAAAAATCATCAATTACCTTAAATCCGCCCAATTTATCACGTTCCTCGTCTAATTTTAATTCCGGCTTGCCCGCCGAAGCCTTGGCAAAGGCGGGATCGTAAATATAAGAAGTTTCATGGTTTATACATCCAACGCTCAATCCAAGAAAATTATATATTTGCCCCATCCACACTGCATCTCTCCTTGCCAAATAATCATTAACTGTGATTAAATGCGCTCCTTTGCCTTCCAAGGCGTTTAAATATAATGGCAGGGTTGCAGACAAGGTTTTGCCTTCTCCTGTTTTCATTTCAGCAATCATTCCTTGGTGTAAAATTATTCCGCCCATAAGCTGAACATCAAAATGCCTTTGATTTAATGTTCTCTTGGCTGCTTCTCTAATTAAGGCAAATGCTTCTGGCAAAATATCATCCAAGGTCTCTGACCTTGCCCCGAGCGCAGTCGAGGGGTTTAATCTATTCTTAAATTCAGAAGTTTTTTGTTTTAATTCCTCATTTGAAATAAGCTCGAATTGAGATTCAAGCTTATTTATTTCATCAACAATCAACTGGATTTTATTCAAATACCTTTTATTCGGGTCTCCGAATAATTTCTCAAACATTTTATAATGTCGTTTTATCTTCTCCTTTTGGATACCAGTCCAATTCTGATTTGTTAATTATAAATATTGATTCCGGTTTTCCGCCTTGAGATAGAAAGTTCTCGCCGGTTATGTTTAACCAACTTAAAATTCCTGTATCCTCGCCGGATATTTCCAGTTTATAAACTTTGTCTTCGCTTACGTACCTATAATAATTAGATGTCTTGAACGCGTCTCTTACTTCCGGACTAACGGTTTTAACTGCTTTCCATCCGCCAGTCAAATGGCCGTACATATTAAAGATAGCAGGATTAAGAAATAATCTTTTGTAGCCATATTGGCTAATGATGAAAATATCAAAATCACCAACTGCCCTGATTAAATCTCCTTCTTTTAATCCAAAATCTTCTGGCTTGGGCAATTCTTCTCCAGGTGGCTCAACCGGCTCATCAAAAAGATCCGTAAATGCGGAAAGAATAAAAGGATTTGTCGGTTCATTGTTTTGAAAATCGCTTTTCTTAAATTGATTAGAGATAGCAATCGTAACTGAATCAACTCTTGTTTTGAAATCAGGTATTTTCAGGATTCCGCTTTGATTTTCTAAGGTTAATTTTCCAACCACTGTCTGCTGATCTATATAATCAACAATATAATAAACATTAAAATCACCCTGTCCCATAAAACCTTCAAACTCAATTTCCAAATCTTTAGCAATAGTGCTTGCATCCTGTTTATTAACAAAACGATACCAATATGGCGACCAATCTTTTACCTGCTGCGCAATATTAATTACGTTTGCTGATACGATGCTGTAAGTAATTGGTGAAATCTGGACATTTCCTTTCAAATACGGATTTTTGTAGCCGTATATGCCGCTATAAATTGATTTGTCATTCAGATAATTAGCAATTGCCCAATTATTAAATATCTGAGAAAAAGTAGAACTATATCCTTTTTCTCTTAACGCCTGTTCAATGCTGTAGATTCCAACTTTATTGTTTTTTATCATTAAAGAAAAAATATCTTCTCCGAACTGCTCAGCCAGATAATGGCCCAAAAGATTCACTGATGGATAATCATACCTGTCGCCTTTCCACTCGGTCAGAGAATCTGATGGTTGAAAAAGAAAATCTTCAACGCGCCTTTCTAAGTTGCTTCCTACGTAATCGCTATCCAATCCAGCTACTGTTGAAGCGTATTCACTCCTTAATTCATTAAGCCAAATATCTTCTTGGACATTATTAAGTCTTTGTTTTTGATTCCAATTAATCATATGCTGCAATTCATGAGCAATCAAACCGTGAACTAAACTAGTGCCAACCTGGCTGACATTAATATAAATCATTTCTCTGTTATTGGAAGTGGGTTCCTGTAAGCTGGCGACTTCATCTCTTTCATTAAAATATCCTCCTGCTGTCTTTTTTAACTGTGTGAGGAGAATTGTAATTCTTTCATCGTTATCAATTCCAGGATTCCATTCCGAGCCAAAAATATATCTCAAAGAAGGATATGTTTTCTCATTAAATTGGACAGCAATGTCATCTAGTCCATCAAGAAAAGAACCTTGCTGGACCAAAGACAATTCTTGCCAAAATGGATCTTCAACATAAAAATAAGCATTAGCAGAAACCTTTTGCAAGGTAGCTGCTATTTTTGTTCTTGTTTCATAATCAAAAGATGAATCAACAAAAAATTCACTGCTATCGCCGACTTCAAAAACAGCAAAAACAGAACAACTGCAAATAATAAAAATCCCGCCTGAAACCAGCAGGATTGATAAAAATTTATTTTTTCTTAAAAGGGAAATCATAAAAATTTTGCGTTGCCAAAGGAGCCGGGAAAGTAAAACCCCAATACTTGGTATTAAATGGGTACTAGTTCCCGGACTCCTCAAGCAACACAATCTATAGTTTAAGTATAGCTGATACGAATAATGTGTGTCAAACCCCTCGACTTCGCTCGGGGTAAAAAGAAAAACGTCGACTAAAAGCCAGACGTTTTTCCCCAAGTATAGAGTTTTCCCTTGCGGGATCACCCATTCAACTGTTTATATACTAGCAGGTAAAAAATTCGTTGTCAAGCACTAGTAAGAAAATTCGGCGTCTATGATAATATCCTTGTCAAATTCCTGACATCCAAGAGCGAAAATTTTAAACATTGGAGAGATATCGGCTCCGTCTAAAAATTCCAGAGATTTGTTTTCGCTGAGTTTCAGTTCAATCAAAACCTCAAATTCCAAAAATGTTTCTCTGTCATAAGGATAAATATCACCCAAAGGATAATCAGAGAGTTCTATGAGCATATATTCTGTACCACCTAATTTTATTTCCTGCTCATAACCGTTCACCACTAAAGTCATTTTAGAGACATATGATTTTTCCAAAGCATAAACCTTGTCTTCTCTGATGCTTAATTTATCGCTAAAAAAATATAACCAAAGTTTACGGATATCTAAAATTGTATTAACGGGATTTTTAATTTTGTATTTACCTAAACTAATAGTATTAGATTCGCCATTTTTAGATATTGCCCAAATTTTATCTGGTTCTTTTGTTGTTGTCGGCTCAATGGTTGCCGGGCTTGCGCAGCCATATTTGGAGAAATCCGTAATTACTTCAGAGCGCCTAAGATTATCTTTAAGAGAAATTGGTTTTGGCTTATATTCTTCCGAAGTTGAATTATTTGGTGGATTTGGGTCGTCTCCTGGTTTCTGATAATCAAGATAGATGAAAATTACTGCAACAACTACAGCTAAAATAACGGGCGCAATTATAGCCCAGTTGATTTTTTTGCTTTTATTTGTATCTTCCATGTTTTATATTTAATTACTTAATCTGAAAATTTCCCGCAATCTGATGAAACAAATTTTTGTATTCATCCCAACTTTCTTTAAGCGTATTGAATGAGATTATCCAGACATCCTTATCCTTAATGTTTACAGCCAATAAAACTTTAAAGTCAATATCCTGCTGAATAATGTCTGCCTCCATAAAATAAATTGGTTCGCCATCCATATTTTTGTCTTCTTCCTTTGATATTTTTACTTCTGGAAAATTTCCCTTTAAAGAAGTTTCTATTTTCTCCAGATAGTCATTATCGGTTTTTTCATTAAAAGTATCGTAAACAACAGAGTAATAACTCCTAAAACCTATTTTCGCAGCATCTGCATTATTAATCTGTTCCTTGTTATTCATCGCTGTTGCAAAAGAACCCATCACAGCTTCTACTTCAACCCACCCCCCTGGTAATTGAATAACAAAACCATCTTTATTTATTTCGGTTTGTGCGTTTTGCTCTGGCGACGTCTTTTTAAAAATAAAAAAATAAGCCAGAACCAACCCTGCCAATATGATAAATAATATCCCTAGAATAATTAATGTTTTTTTATTCATCTGTTTATTATTTTAACGCGGTAATAAATTAATAAATTTTTCAGCGTCTGATTTAAAATTCGGATCAATTTCAGCTGATTTTAACGCTTCTTCTCTGGCATTTTCATAATCTCCAATTTTAGCATACGCAGCTGCCAAAGAAGCATGCATCTGGGCGTTGTTCGGTTGTTTTAATATTGCCAATTTGTAAACTTCTACAATTTTACTATAATTCCCGATTTTATCATAAATATAAACTAAACGCATCAAATCATTTATACTGCTTTTGTAATTGTATCCCATTACTATCGCCTTTTCAACAAGTTGAGCGGCTTCCTGGTAATGGCTTAAATCGTAACGGCCATTTTCATAAGCAGCCATACCCAAAAACCAGTAAGAGATGGCTACCTGTGGATTAATGTTTAATGCTTCCTTGAAACTATCATAAGCTTCTTTATATTTATCGAGTGATAATTGCGCTTGTCCAAGTTCATACCATATTCTTGGATTCTTTCTATTTAAATCCAGGGCTTTGCCGATGAATTCTTCTGCTAATTTACCAGCCGTATCCGCCTCCTCATCAATTAAAAGAATATACATTCTTCCAACATAAAGATAAGGCGTTGTATCTAAAGGGAATTTTTCGATGTTCTTCTTCATTTGTTCAATTGTATAATGCGCCAAATTTACATCAATGGTTTTATCCTTCTGTCTTTGTGCTTCAATAACCTGTATAGTAAAAACGGCAAGTTTATGCCTGATATCATAATTTACTTGAGGGCTGTCATAATCAATCGCTTTTTTGTAATACTGGAAAGCTTCATTCGCCTCTCCTTTTTGGCCAGCTACAATTGCTCTAGTGCAAGCATAATTGGCTTTTGCCGGTTTTATTCCAGTTTGGAATATTAATACTATGGCAATAATTAACAGAATTGTAGTCAGAAAAATAGAAGGATCTTTTGTCACTGGAACATCTTCTTCTTGCTCCGGCAAATATGGGCGGTTGATATATCCCAATATTAAAAAGAATAAAAAATAATTAGCAAATGTGTCAAAGATAAACAGATTCTGTCCAATATAGGCAATAAGCATTGCTATAATTATGCCAAAATCAGAATTCTCGATTTGCTTTTGCTTAAATTTTTTAATCAGAATATAAAAGATGCTGAAAAAAATGAAAATATAACTTAAAAGACCAACTATGCCCATAGTTGAAAGCATTTCCAAAATTATATTATGGGCCCTGTCCCAGATTGTTTCAGAACCCAAGCCGGTAAAATGACGAGAGTCAAAATATTTCATATGCAGAAAAGTAAAATTCTCTGGACCCCATCCCAAAATCGGCTTTTCCTTCCAGCCATTGATTGCGCTTTCCCATGACCATAATCTAGTTTGGATAGTTTCACTCTTTAAAGAAATATCAGTAATCCTTTGTAATAGATCATTGTTTTGAACCCAATCTTTATTCCTCTCTAACCAGATAATGGTACTGAAAATTACGAAAACAATAATTGCTACCAATAAAAAGATTTTTATTTTTCGATTTTTCTGAGAAAAGATGAAAAACAATGCCAAAAGCACAAGGCTGCCGAAAAGGCTTATAATCGCACCCCTCACCCCTGTCATCAATAAAACCGGGATACCCAAAATAAGCACGGCAGCGAAAAATCCTTTCTGCCATGAAGGAGTTGTCTTTCTTGATAAGAATAAAATCGCCAAATACAAAATAAATAAAAGATAACCCGCAAAAAGAGCAGGATTGCCGATCGTGCCAATTACTCTGTTACCATGCTGCCAGCCAACGAAAAAATTGCCCAATTTCAGACGCTGACCGTAAGCAAAAAGAATAGAAAGAAACCCGACCAAAACCGAGACTTTAAGAACTTTATTCCAGTCAACCTCTTTTTTAATAACACTAATCAAAATTATAAAGTAGACCCAATAATGCAGAAAACTGAAAATTCCCCCCATTCTCTCAATCGTCCCCCAAAAACTGGAATAAAAATTATTTCCTACTAAGCCACTGAAAAAATACAAAAATGTAAAAATAGAAACACTGGTTAAAACCAGTGTCCATTTTGGCCGATATTTTTTATCGGTAATAATCAACGAAATATAAAAAACCGCCATTATTTCTACCAATGCCCGAAATATAACCACTTTGCCAAAATGAAACGGCGATAAATATTGGGAAAAAATCACTAATGGTAAAAACAAGGAAATAAAAATTCCCCAGCGGAGTATTTTTACAAAAGCTTCAGAAATAACCATAATACAATAATTATATGTTTACATAAATTTCATGTCAAACTATTGTCAAAAAAAATAAATTGAGATAGAATAAAACCAATATGAAAACGAAAAAATTAGTCCTTCTTGTCGGGGATTTGATTATTTTGTACGTTTCTTTGGCCATTGCTCTTGTAGTCCGCTATAAAGAGCTTAATTTGAATACTTTCCAGGCCCACTTTATCCCTTTTTCGATTATCTATTTATTCTGGATAATTGTTTTTTATATTCACAACCTTTACGAATTGGATATTGCCAAAAATAATATTGCTTTTTCTTCGGCCCTGATAAGAGCGTTAATTATTGGTGGATTAATTTCAATCGCATTTTTCTACATCATACCGGGATTTATCGTGTCTTCAATTACGCCAAAAACGAATTTGGCTTTGAATATTGTATTCTTTATAATCCTGTTTTACGGCTGGAGATATTTGTTTAATTTATTGGCCGGATCTTTAAAGCTGAAAACCAATATAGCAATCATCGGATACAATCCCCAGGCCATAGAACTGGCAAAAGAGATAATCAAGAATCCCCAACTGGGATATAAACTAAAACTGATTATCATAGACCACGAGCAAGTCGACCGAACCGAGTTGCCGGAGATAAAAATAACGCAGGGATTTAAAAACCTGAGGGAAACCCTGCAACAGGAAAAGATAAGCATGGCTATTGTCACACCGGAAGTTTACAGATACCAGGATTTAATCCAAAATCTTTTTGAATGCATTAAATATAAAATCGATTTTGTGAATCTGCCAGAATTCTACGAAGATATAACAAAAAAAATTCCATTGGCTGCCATAAACCAAGTATGGTTCTTGGAAAATATATCTCAAGGAAAAAAACAATCTTATGAAATCGCCAAAAGATTATTTGACTTTGTTTTTGGGATATTGCTTTTAACTGTCAGTTTGCCGTTTTGGCCATTAATCGCTATTATTATCAAATTGGAATCACGAGGCAAAATATTCTACACACAAACAAGGGTCGGGCAAGGCGGTAGGCCATTCAAAATGGTGAAATTTCGCTCAATGGTAAAAGACGCGGAAAAAGACGGGCCAAAAATGACTTCGGAAAAAGATTCCCGAATTACCAAATTCGGAAACTTCTTAAGAAAATCGAGATTGGATGAAATGCCACAGCTTTGGATTATTATTAAAGGAGAAATGAGTTTTGTCGGACCACGGGCAGAAAGACCGGAATTTCATCAAGAACTTAAAGCACATATCCCCTTCTACCAAGAAAGATACCTAATAAAGCCGGGTCTTTCCGGCTGGGCACAGATAAAATACGGCTATGGTTCATCCGTTGCAGATAATTTTGAGAAAGTTCAATACGATTTGTATTATATTAAAAACAGATCATTTATCTTTGATTTGAGTATTATCCTTAAAACAATTAATATTATTCTCCGAGGTGGCGGACGATAAAATATGAAAGACTTCCTATCTAAAACAGCCAATTTAAATCGATCAATTGTATCCGAAGATTTTGAAAAAACCCTTGATGTAATTAATCAAAGGATACCATTGATAATTCATAAATATCCGACGAGCACTGGGTGCTTCGGATGGGTACTTCCTAAAAAATGGATCATTCGCGATGCTTATATTAAAAACGAAATGGGTGAAAAAATATTGGATTGGAAAAAACATCCATTGCACGTGACAATCGGCTCTCTGTCTGTTAAAAAAACATTATTAAAAAAAGAAGAATTGCTGAAAAAAATCTGCGTTGCCGAAGATTGTCCTGATTCAATCCCTTATCAATTTAAATTCTATGATTTGAATTGGGGATTTTGTATGAGTAAAAATCAAAGAGATAAAATTCAAGGTAATTCTTTCGAAGTATTTATAGATTCGGAATATGTCGATGACAATCTCTTAGTGGGAGAATATATAATAAAAGGCAAAAGTGAAAAATCCATAATCATAATGGCGCATATAGATCATCCGGCACAGGTCAATGATGGTCTAGCCGGAGCAGCCGTACTCATTAAACTTGCAGAACAATTAAAAGAAACCACTCCTGAATATACTTTAAGATTTCAATTTTTACCAGAGAGAATAGGTTCTATCGCCTATCTGCATCACAATTATAAACAAATAGACAACATTCTCGGCGGAATCTTTTGCGACATGCCAGGAACGCCAAATCTATCAATGGCACTACAATATTCAAAATGGAAAGATTCCAGAATAGATAGAGTGGCTAAATATGTCTTAAAAAATTCCGGCAATAAAACTATATTCGGAAATTGTTTTGAACATGTTGTCAATGACGATGGTTTCTATAATAGTCCCGGAGTAGATATCCCCTGCATTTCTCTTTCACGTTCCGAGGAACAAAAGGACGAAAACAACTGGAGGCATTTTCCATTTTATCATACGAGCGGCGACTCTCTTGAAAATTTCGATTTTGCGCAAGCTGAGGAATTCCTTTCTTTACTTTCGGAAATTATTTTTATCTTAAACGAAGATAGAAAAATAATAAGAAAGTATATCGGCGTACCGCATCTCTCAAAATACAATTTATGGGTCGACAGAAAAATAAATCCCAAACTTTCCAATAGCATTGAAATCATGCTCTATGATTTCAATAATAGAATTTCAATTTTTGACATCTGTGAAAAAAATGGTCTCAATTTTAAAGAAACGCTCGAATTTATTAAAAAATTGGAAAACGCCGGACTGATTAAACTGGAAGCGACAGATTCCATTTGGTTCAATCCTGAAAATCCATTCGAAAAACTGGCTAGCCGCGAAAAATAAACTATGAAAAATATCAAAATAGAATATTTATCGAACAGCAAGCTCACCGAAGAATTCATAAAAGACGTTGTTGATCAACTTAAAGATGATTTGGTTGGAAATAAAACCAGCGAAGAAAAAGAAATCATAGAAAAACTCATTAGTGACTTAACCGCCAAAACAGAAGGCGGATTTGTCGTTCAGGAAAATGAATATAATTTCCTCTCTCAGAATGAAAAATCTCTATGGACAAAATATTTGATTTTCAGGTATAAATTCAAAATCTATCCCCTGCTCAAAAAACTAACCGACTTTCCAATGCATCTCTTGGTTGAATTGATGTCTTATTGCAATCTAAAATGTATTATGTGTTTCCAGTCAGATCCAACTTTCAACAAGCCCGAATATATGGGGCAAATTGACGTCGATTTGTTCAAAAAAGTTGTAGATGAAGCAGTAAAAGAAAATTGCGGATCATTGACAATGGCATCCCGCGGCGAGCCGACACTCCATCCCCAATTTGGCGAAATTTTGGAATATATAAAAGGCAAATTCTTTGATATTAAGCTCAATACCAACGCTATGCTTCTTAATGAAGAAAAATGCCATCAAATATTGAAGAACGAAGTCACTGAATTGGTTTTTTCTGTTGATGCAACATCAAAGGAGGAGTATGAAAAAATACGCAGGAATGGCAACTTCGAACAAGTAGTTAATAATATAAAACAATTTCACAAAATCAGAACTGAATTCTATCCTGATTCCAAGTGTAGAACACGGATTAGTGGAGTAAAATACAATCAAAATTTCGATACGGAAAAATTTATGGAATTTTGGAAAGCGATTGTTGATAATGTTGTCTGTGCTACCATGGAAGATTTCCATGATACGTATAATAATAAACCTAATGGCAAAAACTCTCCCTGTCCAAATCCTTGGTGGAGTCTTTATGTTTGGTATGACGGCACGGTCAGTCCTTGCGACTACGACTATAAAAGCCAGTTGAATATGGGAAACGTGCGAGAAAAATCAATCAGAGAAGTTTGGACTGGAGGAAAATTCTCTGAATTAAGAAATAACCATGCTAGCGGAAATCGCAATCGCTATATCCCTTGCGACCGCTGCGAAAATTGATATGCCGAAAATAAAAATCGGATTCATAGGATATAAAGGGCACGCAATGCGTTTAATCAAAATATTCTCAAAAATAAAAGATTGCGAGATTTCTTATTTTTATCATCCGGAAAAAAATATAGACCTCAAACAAATTTCAATAACCAATAAATCGAAGCTGATTGCAACGCGCAATTTAAAAGGTATGTATTCGTGCGACTGCATTGTAATCTCCTCTCCAAATTATAGTCATTTCAATTATATTAAAAAACTATTGAAAAACTATAAAGGATATATATTTTGCGAAAAACCACCAGTTGCAAATCTGAAAGAATTAAATGCATTAGCCAAAATATCAATTAAAAACAAAAAGAGAATTTATTTTAATTTTAATATGCGATTTAGTTTTCTCAATGATGTTTTAAAAAATTTCTCTCGAAAATATAATCTTGGAAAACCCATAAGAATAGCAACAACGGTTGGGCATGGATTGGCCTTCAAAAAGTCTTATAAATCATCTTGGCGAGCAAAAAAAGAATTACACAAAACCGGAGTACTAGAAACGTTGGGAATTCATTATTTTGATTTAGTAAGTTTTTTGTTCGGCTCACCGGAAAATTTTTGCTATAAATCCGAAAATTATTCTCCATACGGCAATTCTATTGATACAAGTCATTTATCGTGTAGCTTTAAAACCCATTGTTATTTCAATTTGACTTGTAGCTATTGCATACCATTTATAGAAAACACACAAATTATTTATACAAACGGTTTAATTGAATTAAATGCCACCGAGATAAAAGTTTTTGGACCAAGGGAAGTTTTTGACAAAAAAGGATTTTTTACCAATCCTCCTTTGATTTTTAAAAAATCTTTAAATAGTGAAAAATTATATTTTGAATCTTTGGTTATGTCCTGTGAATACTTTATTGATTGTGTTCGCCGAAAAAGAACAATAAATCCGAAATATTTTAAACAAAGCATACTTTCTAATAAGATATGTTTAAACACTGTAGAAAATTAATAACAAATAAAAGAAGAACATCTATTGTTCTTTTTTTTATTTGTCCACAGATAAGTACCTGACACCATTTGACACCTATTGACACTATCATTTTTACTACTATATAATTAAATCAATATGAAAAAAGAGGTAAATTCAAACTCAATATACACTACCAATGAAACCAAAGAACTCTTGAAAGTAAGCGACAGCACCATAAAGCGCCTGCTCAAAAAAGGTATCATTAAAGCCAATAAAGTCGGTGGTCAATACAGAATTATGGGAAAGGAAATCCTCCGACTCGTCTCGCCTAAAGTTGAAAGAAAGGCAGTATCAATTTATCAGAAGCTTAAAAAAGATATAAAAACTAAAATTAAGAAGTGGTAATTTAAATACTATGAAAAAAGCTTTAGTTTGCGGAGCAGGTGGTTTTATTGGTGGCCATCTGGTAAAACAATTAAAAAAAGAAGGTTATTGGGTACGCGGAGTTGATTTAAAAAAACATGAATTTTCTCCAAGTGCTGCGGATGAATTTTTAATACTAGACCTAAGAGAAGAAAAAAATTGCCAAACAGCTGTTCTTGGCCCAAATGGCGAGATTTTTGACGAAGTTTACCAATTAGCAGCTGACATGGGCGGCATGGGATTTATTCATACAGCTGAATGCGAAATTATGCGCAATAACGCCTTAATCAATATTAATATGATTAATTCAAGCGCTGATGCCAGAGTCAAGCGTTATTTCTTTTCCTCGTCTGCCTGCATTTATAGGAATATGGAATATAATGAGCCCGAACTATCCGAAGAAGACGCTTACCCTGCATTACCAGATAATGAATATGGCTGGGAAAAGCTTTATGCCGAGCGCATGGCCATGGCTTATGGCCGACGTTTTGGTCTGGCTATTCGATTGGCTCGATTCCAAAACTGCTATGGACCAGAGGGCACATGGAAAGGCGGAAGGGAAAAGGCTCCAGCTGCATTGTGCCGTAAAATTGCTGAAGCCAAAGACGATGACACTATTGAAATTTGGGGCGATGGCACGGCTATGCGTGCTTATACTTACATTGATGATATGATTGAAGGAATCCGTATGCTTATGGATTCTGAATTAGAAAACGGCGTGAATATCGGCCGACAAGAATATGTGAGCGTAGACGAATTAGCGAAAACAATTGCCGAAATTTCCAACAAGAAAGTAAATCTTAAACATATAAATGGACCAGTGGGGGTAAAAGCTAGAAATTTCCGCATTGACCGCATTTCTTCTTTGGGCTGGAACTCCCAGTTTTCCCTACGAGATGGTCTAACTAAAACATATTCCTGGATTAAAGAACAAGTATGGAAAACCTCATAATCATAAAACCTCAAAAGAGATTTAGCCTACAAGACTTAAAGGAAATTTGGATATATAAAGAATTGCTTTATTTCTTTACTTGGCGCGATCTTAAAGTCCGATACAAACAAACCGCAATAGGTGTTCTCTGGGCAATTTTCCGACCATTTATTACCATGATTATTTTTAGTGTCTTTTTCGGCGGACTAATGAAAGTTCCTTCTGATAATATCCCTTATCCTATATTTGTTTATGTTGGTCTATTGTTTTGGCAGTTGTTTTCCGCGTCTTTATCCGAATCTAGCAATAGCTTGGTCAGCAGCCGAGCCATATTTACGAAAATTTATTTTCCACGTTTAATTCTGCCGATTTCTTCAATAATTCCTCATTTTGTTGATTTTTTAATTGCTTCGATAATTCTAATTGGTATGATGTTTTATTATCATTTTATTCCTGGACTGATTGGTTTATTGATTCTGCCAATTTTAATTTTAATAACACTAACAATGTCTTGCGGACTGGGCATCTTTTTATCGGCAATAAACGTTAAATACCGGGACGTGCCCCATATTCTGCCTTTTTTAATCCAAACATTAATGTTTGTTACCCCTGTTATTTATCCCACGAGCATATTACAAAAATATTCGTGGATTATGGCCATAAACCCCATGACCGGAGTTATTCAGACAGCTCGTGCGGCAATATTGGGAACATCATCAATTAATTGGTTTTTATTGCTCATTTCTGGTTTGATTTGTTTAACGGTATTAATTTTTGGAATAATTTATTTTAAAAAAACAGAAAAACATTTTGCGGATTTGGTATAAAATTACAAAAAATATATGTCAGTCGTTGAAATAAAAAATATATCAAAAAAATATCGCATTATGCGCCAAAAAGAACGCTATGGCACACTGCGCGATACGCTTATCAATATTACTAAAAACCCATTCAGATTTTTCAAAAATACCATACTAGGCAACAATACTAGAGAAGAATTCTGGGCATTAAAAAATATAAATTTAGATATCAAAAAGGGAGAAGCCATCGGCATAATTGGAGCTAATGGCGCCGGCAAGTCCACGTTTTTAAAAATTATTTCCAGAATCACATTCCCGACAACTGGCGAAATCAAAATCAGAGGACGAGTAGCTTCTTTGCTGGAAATCGGCACGGGATTCCATCCGGAATTAACGGGATACGAAAATATTTTTCTGAACGGAGCTATTATGGGAATGACCAAAAAAGAAATTAAAGCGAAGCTTAACGATATAATTAAATTTGCCGGAATTGAAAAATTTATTGATACTCCGGTAAAACGTTATTCGTCCGGCATGTATATCAGGCTTGCGTTTTCTGTGGCTGCACACATGGAGCCGGATATTTTAATAGTCGACGAAGTGCTTGCCGTGGGAGACGTCAGTTTTCAAAAAAAGTGTCTTGGGAAGATGAATGAAGTGGCCAAAAAACAAGGCAGGACCGTTTTATTCGTCAGTCATAATATGGCGGCGATTCAAAACCTTTGTGAAAGGTGCATTCTATTAGAAAATGGGATGATTAAAAAACGGGGCAAGACAGATGAAATAATAAGTTACTACCTAAGTCAAACTAACGGTAATACCACTATTGGAGAATATAAACATAGCAAGAATGATTTTTTGGCAAATGATTTTGTTGAATTAATTTCCGTTAAATTAACCGATCAAAACGGAGATATCAGTGCGGATTTTGGCTCCACTGAAGATATATATATGTTAATAGAGTATAAAATAAAAAAAGAATTATCCACTTTGGTTATTGATGCCGACATTAAAAATGAAGATGGCCTTACCATATTTCACTCCACGGATAATGATGATGGCAAACTTGCCGGCGAAAAAAGGGTTCCTGGAACTTACATCAGTCGTTGCCAAATTCCTAAAAGTTTATTAAATACTGGAAAATATTTTGTAGGAGTAGGGGGAGGCATTCCTAAAATAGAACAATTTTTCCATGCAAAAAATATTTTAAGCTTTAATTTAAGATCTACCGGCGGACCAACAAGCGTAGACTCGCCAAGAAGCGGGGTGGTCTGCCCCGAACTTAAGTGGGAAACTACTTTAAAAATGATATAAGTAATTTTATGAAAATACTTTTACTTTACGATACAAAAGGCTCAAAAGCAAAGAATTTAATGCTAGAATTAGAAAAAAATTCTAATAAAATAATCTATTGGGTAGGCGCCCCTGGGGGAGAAATAGATAATTTGCCTGAAAGTATTTTTCATTCAAGCTCCGATGCATTGCTCGGATTGCCGGCTAAAAATATTAATATTTCTGAATTTGCTCCACCAAGCAATAATCTGATAGAAAAATTATACAGAACTGAATCTCTAATTCTAACGATGATGAATGCAAAATACGATAATTTGCGCACCAGCGAACGCAAGCATTTATATTATGAAATGTTAAGATATTGGTACGGTATACTCAATAAATATAAACCAGATGTTGTTCTCCATGGACTTATCCCTCATGCCGTCCATACCTTTTTAATACAGGAATTGGCGCGCTTGCTAAATATCAAAACCGTGATGTTTGAAGACACAGGAGCATCTGATAGATTACTGGCATTTAACGATTTCCGCGACGGAAGCAAAGATCTACAAAGAGAAATCAAAAGAAATCATGGCAAAAATTTTTCATTAAAAGATTTGAGCAATGATATACAAAAATACTATAAATCACAACTCGACTTTAAGCACGATTCTACGCCAGTATATGTAGGAGTCCTGAAAAATCGATACACTGGATCAGAATTATTAAAACGCAGATTGAACCGCTTTAGAAAAAGCATCCAAGAAGGCATTTTTCTGAAAACAATAATACAAACCATAATTAAGAGATTTAGAAAAAATAGCAAAGATGAATATGCCAGCCTTCAAGCCGAACCGGATTTAAATAAAAAATTTATTTATGCCCCGCTACATTTGCAGCCAGAATGCACCACTTCCCCAAAAGGCGATTTATTCGTTGACCAAATTCTAATGCTCGAAACTTTATCTGCCGCCCTACCCAAAGATTGGGTAATATATGTTAAAGAGCATCCAATTCAATGGTACCAGCGCGGAACAGATTTTTCCGGCGCAAGATACCGAGGATATTACAAAAAAATATCTGAGATAAAAAATATTCAATTGATTCCAGTCCAAATCAGCACCTATACTTTAATCAATAAATCACAGGCAGTAGCTACTGTTGCCGGAATGGCATCGTGGGAAGCAGTACTGAGGTCTAAACCAGCCATAATATTCGGCTACTCCTGGTATAGGGATTGTTATGGAGTTTTTAAAGTTGATAACATTAACTCCTGTAGTGTGGCTTTAGAAAAAATTGCCAGCGGTTTTGCCGTAGACCAACAACAAGTTATTAATTATTTAAAATGCTTTGATGATGCAACCATCCATGGATATCTCGACGTTGATTATGCAAAAAGCTCTGAACTTACTCCTGAAGAAAATAAAAATAATGTAATTCAAAAAATGTTATTTGAGATTAAAAATTAATTAAGAATTGAGATGAAATTATGATTGAAGATTTATTTAAAGATAAAACAATATTGATTACAGGCGGCACCGGATCTTTTGGTTCCAATTTTGTTAAGTATCTACTAAAAAACTCTAAGGCAAAAAAATTAATAATTTACAGCAGAGACGAACTCAAGCAATCAAAGATGGATGCCGAAATCAATGACAAAAGACTGCGCTTCTTTATTGGAGATGTCCGAGAATCGGAAAGGTTGCGAAGGGCATTTAATGGCGTTGATATTGTGATACATGCTGCGGCCCTCAAACAAGTTCCGGCCTTGGAATATAATCCATTTGAAGCAATTAAAACCAATATACTCGGCAGCCAGAATATTATCAATGCTGCCATTGACCAAGGAATAGAAAAAGTGTTGTTAGTTTCAACAGATAAAGCAGTCCATCCAGTAAATCTTTATGGCGCGACCAAATTATGCGCCGAGAAATTATTTGTAAACGGCAATGTTTATGCCCCTAAAAAATCAATCTTCAGCGTAGTAAGATATGGCAATGTTTTAGGCAGCCGGGGAAGTATTGTAGAAACATTACTTAAAGAGAAAAATCCGAAAAAAGTCCAAATTACCGATATGGAAATGACCCGATTCTGGATTACATTAGAACAGACATTTGAATTGGTATTGTTTGCGCTTGAGCATATGCGCGGCGGGGAGATTTTTGTGCCCAAGATACCGAGCATGAAATTGGTTGATTTATTTGATGCTATTGCGCCAAACACAGAGAAAGAAATTATCGGAATCAGACCAGGAGAAAAACTGCACGAAGTCCTACTCACTCAGGAAGAAGCTAAACATGCCATGGAATTAGACAGACATTTCGCCATCGTGCCTCATGATAAAAAACTGGAGTTTTACGCGGAAGTAATAAGAAACGGCAAAAAAGTAGCGCATGATTTTAGTTTTAGCAGCCATACCAATAATCATTGGTTGACCAAGGAGGAGCTTAAAAAATTAATAAATAACTAATTAAAATATGGCCAAAAAAGAATTCCCTAAAGTTATAAAAATAGGTTCAAAGTTAGTCGGCAAAGAACAACCAACGTACTTTATCGCTGACATCGGAGCAAACTTCGATAGCAATTTGGAAAAGGCGAAGAAATTGGCTTTAGCAGTAAAAAAATCTGGCGCAGATTGCGTTAAATTTCAAACTTTTGCAGCAGACAAAATTGTTTCCGGCCCAAGCTTCGCTAAAATGCATTTAAAAGGCATCCACGGGTCATGGAAAAAGCCAATTAACCAAATTTTTAAAGAAGCGGAATTCCCTAGGGCATGGCATAAAAAACTTGCTGATTACTGCAAAAAAATAAATATTGATTTCTCTTCTTCTCCATATGATTTCGAGGCCGTAGATCTTTTGGATAAAATCGGCGTTAATTTTTTCAAAATCGGCTCCGGAGAAATAATCTGGCCAGAAATGTTAAAATATATCGCGAGAAAAAACAAACCGATGATTCTGGCAACCGGCGATAGCACATTGGCTGAAGTCGACGAGGCAATAAGAATTATTGAAAGTACAGGAAACAATAAATTGATTTTACTTCAGTGCATCACCAATTATCCGTCCAAAATTGAAAATGCAAA
>Ga0307378_10002286_pt1 | contig 29717 bp, 53 predicted proteins | sample UN1MG_FD_202238 | JGI IMG/M metagenome (GOLD analysis project Ga0307378, IMG submission 202238) | Soil microbial communities from Risofladan, Vaasa, Finland - UN-1 | ecosystem: Environmental > Terrestrial > Soil > Coastal area > Acid sulfate soil | place: Finland: Risofladan, Vaasa | collected... | reverse complement strand
AAGATTGGGACTCCGTATGTCTTCAAGGTGCCCACAATAATCACATTGAAACCAATGTTCAGTCATTCTTCGTGCATTGAACCCACAGATAACGCATGATTTATTATTTAAAACCTTCATGTTAACTTGCTACTCCTAGGTTAACCGCTGTTAACCGCTATATATGCTCTCTCGATTGCAGCCAATACTAATTCTGGTTCATGATAACAACATTTTGGAATAAGTATATCGTCATTGTCTTGGCTGGTCTCATGAATTATTTCACACACGTCTCCATATGTACCAGCAAATTTAAACAATCTATGGCATGGGGAGCATTTCTCACACGGAGGAAGTATGGCCTCAGCATTGTCCCAATATTTTATAATCTGTTCTGGGTAACTATGGCTTGCTAAAAGTATTTTATGTATACTGTTCTTTGTGCCAGCTCCCATCACTATTCCGGTCTCAGGCCCTATTACCATATCACAATATGTTGCAAACAAAAGACTTTCTCTAAAGAATGGTTCAGTAACCACAAAATGATTATCAGTATTTGGGTGTTCAAACGTTAATAACTTTGTTATATAATCTCCAAAGAAAACGAAATGACTATCTGGATATACCTTAGCAAATAATCGGATTACTTGTTCTGTATGTTTGTATGCCTTGTGTGCCGCTGAACCTGCTAATGCCCAACCAATAATTACTTTTCCTTTATCCTTGAGTTTCTTTCTCCAAGCAATTGCTCGCCTGTTTTCCGATCTCGTAAAATATAATTCACCGTTAGGGCGACCTCCGATATAACCAGCACGCTCAATATGAGCATCAAAATAATTCTTTCCATTTGCCTTAGCCCTTCTTGCCTCGTCTGTCCATTCCCATTCAGGTTGTCCAAGGCCATATAGTAATTCATTTTCAACTACACCTGTAAGAATCACACTCTTATCAAATGGTTTTGCAGTATTTTTATACCATTCATCCAATTCATGATAAGGAATTACATCATCTTCAAAGTGCATCCAATTACTAATATGTGGGTTATTAGAAAGAATTTCTTTTACACGTCTATTCGCACAGAATGTAATTTCATATCCATCATTTTTTAGATATGGTAATACACAGGATGCCTGTATCGCATCACCACAACCAGCGTGACGAAATACTATTGTTGTTTTTCCCATTGTATATATTGTCCATATATTAAATCAAATAATTTATCAAGATTAAATCTCTCTGTACATAATGGCATAAATGGATATATCATCATCTCAGATTTGGGGCATGGTTCTTTTTGCCTGCTCGGCCCATGAAAGCAAGTTCTATGACAGGGGGAACAGTCAATCTCTGCTTGCATAGAATAATCATTCTTATGGTATTTACATAATTGTGATACCGAGGAACAGGTACACAATGTAGTCTTCGGAGTTCCGTACATACCGGCAGCAGATAAAATTCCAGTCTCCGCACCAAAAACATAATTGGCATATTTTGTCATAACTATAGCATTTACCATTGGAAGGTGCGCCCTATCATTGCGATGACTAAGATGTATAGTTCTTTCATGTCTCCATTCAAGGCTGGGACAATGCTGATCGCCCACAGTGAATAGCTTGGCTTTAGGCAGAGCGTCTATTATACGAATACCAAAGTCATCTATCCACTGGGGGAACCCCTTGTTTCGGGTTGAACCGCCCAAGGGGGTGATAATATTAAAAGAATCTTTATTCGGCGCATACCAATGTTTTTCTATTTCATCATATACAGTCGGATTAAATGATATGCTCGGATAAGACGCAGTAAAATTATTCGGAACTTCAAGACCAGCAGCCTCAAAATATCTTTCATGCCAGTTCCTCCCATATATTTCTTTACGCTTTTCAAATGACCAGGGTTCAACCTCTGTGTCAAAAAATTGATAATCAGCAAAACCAAAGAAATCGATTACATCTTTATTTGGATTTTTATCCCTAATCTTTTGAATGTGTTTCTGTATTCCTGGCCCTAGGTTCATTCCATCAAAATGAAACCAAGGCTCAAAGTATGATATTTTATCTATTCTTGGATCATGGTTAAATAATTGAAGACCATATTCGTTGACATCCATATAGATATGTTTATATTTTTTCTTTAGTTCATCTATAATAACAGACATATGGATTGTATCGCCATATGCTTGATAATGACATACTATGCAATCTTCTTTACTCATTTCCGCTCTCTTTCGGAAATTCACAATATTGATCATTCATATCTGCTGCTCCAACATCATGCGTTACATATCCAAGCGTACTGGATTCAAATAACATATATGGACACGCAGACATTCCATACATATAATACCACATTGACTTTGTGCAGCCCGCTTTCTTCAAAAAATCAACAACATCTGCTGGAGAAACCGGCCATTCACATCCACTTTCATGTGCTAACTTACCAGTATATAATGGAATGTTTCCAAAGATTATATATGATTTGGCACCAAGTGATTTTATTGTCGCTGCTGCTGCGTCTCTATCTTTAATGTGTTCTAGTGTATCCAGCAACAGAAAAACATTAAATCTCTTATCCGTTTTAAATGTAGATATGTCTGCAACTATTGCATTCATTCCAATTTTTTTTGCATAATTTACAGCAATCTCAGATAAATCAATTCCAGTCCATCTTTCTTTCCACCATGGATTATCTTGTGCCATTATTCTGGCATGTATTCCACTTGCACATCCTATCTCAAGTTTTTCTGCCCTACCGAATGATGGTCGTTTCAACAATTCTCTGCGTATTTTCCAGAATTTAGGCATGTTCATTTTAACCCTATCATCTGAAATAATTCTTTTTTTCCACTGGTTATCCCAGTGTTCTATTTCATTCATGCGATTCCTTACATTAAATGCTTATATACTTCATTCCATAGCCTCTCGGCGTGGGCCTTCATGCTATGATTGCGTACTACCCATTCTCTGGTTTTAACTTGAAGTTCATGTATCTTGCTTGGTGTTTCGGAAAACAATCTAGCAAGCACTTCCTCTAATTCCTCGGCAGTATTGGCTATTTGAATCTCGGGCAGTTCGCCATATACTTCAGCATATTTATGAACACGAAGTGAATTAGCAACCACAATCTTTCCTAACGCAGCAGCCTCCATAGAAGTATTTCCAAATTCTCCATATCCAAGTCCCCCAGGTGTAAGGGGAGCGACATCATCAATAACAATATCAGCCCATCGAAGTTGATCAAGATTATTATACCATGGTATAAATACTATAGGTGCTTCTTCTCGTCCTGTCGGACCACCATAGCGGAGCCTGTCCGAAAACTTAGGAGCAATTTTTTCATCAACAATATTAAATATATCAGCAGTACCCTTTGAATAGGCGTTAGGTGGAAAATGACCTATTCGTAATTCATCGGTTGTGTCTCGATATTCTGGTTTTAAAAATCCAGTTTGAACCGGAAAAGAAAAATAATGTTCATTATTTGCTCCAAGGTCAAGTAAGTCTGGCATCTGAATAATAGTAGCATCTATAAATTTATTCATAAACCCATTCCATTTTTCATGAAACTTTCGATATATATATCCACCATGGTTTGCTATTACTATTTTTTTAGAAAAATCTGTTTGACCTTGAAATGCAGTTGTATGAAAAAAATGAATAACTTTCGCTTGTTTCATAAAATGTTCAAGATCTGGATGATCAATTCCCATTACTAAATTTATATGCGATTTGTTTTTTGCCCATTCTATTCCATGTCGCATTAAACCAGGATGAAGCGGCAATTGTTCAGGGTAATAAAATGGATGTAAAATACCCTTGAACCCCATTACATTTAATCCCAACATTCTTAAACATTGCATATATCGCCAAGCTGTATTGGCACTATCATTAAGAGTAAGAATCAGCACGTCTATCATTATGTGTCCTTAGTATTCTTGCGGGATTACCAGCAATTATTGCATTGTCTGGAATATCCCTAATTATATTTGATCCAGTTCCGCCTAGGACTCGATCACCTATTGTAATGTTGCTAGTTGTATTACATTTTGTTGCCATCCAACAATCTTTTCCAACCACAACACTGCCAGCTATTATACAGCCTGAAGCCATACAAGTTCTTGCTCCTATTCTGGCATTGTGGGCTATGTGTACCATGGTATCAAGCTTAACATTGTCTTCGATAATTGTATTTGCTTCCTCAAGTGTTGCCCGTGCAATATGGCATTGTGAACCTATTTCTACATTATTTCCGATTATAATTCCACCAAGATGAATAAATCTAATTGGAATATTCATCTTATCAAATCCCCAACTGAATCCTTCCTCACCGATGACTGCCCCAGAGCGAATAATGCAGTTGTCTCCAATTACAACTCGACCAATAATTACTACATTGTGCCCGATGGTTGTTCTCTTTCCGATCTTAACAGTTCTATCTATAAAACAATTCTTACCAATCGGTAATGATAATTCATTTGGTCTTTTTCTAGATAAAGCAAATATTAATCGCTCATCTCTTTTAGCCGCTATCTCAGCACCATTTTTATGCATTCAAACGCCTCCGCATATTCCGTACGAACCTGTGATCCTCTAACCCTGGCAAGGCTTATCATGAGTTCCCTTAGTGTGCTACCATGTTTCATATAAACCGATTTATAACATTCTATAGCATCACATTTTTGCATAATATACTTTTCTTCCAATGTAAAAAATACTTCTGGATGAAATATGCGGTGATCCCACGGAACCTCATATCCAAGCATGGTACACTCTTTAAACGCACGAACACCAGTTTCATATACTGTTCTGTGATCTTGGTGATAGTCTGATGATGCTGGTAAAAATACAATATCTGGATCTATCTCTTCAGATATATCAAAAAACAATTCTGATATTTCATTATAGTGTTCATAAAACTTTCTATTCGGAAAATCCTTAATCTCTACATATTTATTTATACCAAGTTTTTCAGTTGAATTTCGCAGTTCAAACAATTTTATATTTTCATCTGATCCTTTAAAATCTTGATGATGGTATGAGAGAACCAAAAGTGTTATATCTGCACCATCCCGTGCTGCTTGAGCCAGTGTAGCACCGCAACCAATTTCAATATCATCTGGATGGGAACTTATTGCTAAGACTTTATTCGACACCCTAACTCCTTATATAAGTCTGTAACTTTATGTATGTGATTTTCCATACACCATTCATAGCGATACTGTGCTATGTTCTTTCTGAACTTTCTGTGTTCTGCCCATCGTCTAGGTATCTCTGTGGGATCTGTTATATTCATTCCAAACCCATGTTCTTCTACAAACTTGCCCGCCAGTGGAGCATTAATGGCAATAATTGGTAATCCAGCAGCCAGATAATCAAATAACTTATTTGGCATGGCATGTTTCCAATCTTCATGTATCGTTAAGTTTCCAAGGATACCATAATTATGAGACCCTATTGCTCTAATTAATTCGGTTGGATTAACTGGTGTTTGGAATATAGCATTGCCATCATATAGTTTTGTCATTTCGTCTATGTCTCTATTTGGAGCAAACATAAATAATTGTATTCCCATTTCTGCCAATGATTTGGCTAATTCTCTATAATCACAATATGAAAAGAATTGAGAATGTGGTGCCATGTTTTCTGGAATATCTACCCGACCTTCATATACCACTCCACCGATCCATCTAAATGCATCTATTCGATATAATTCTTTGGGGACATAAGAGTGTAATATCGTATATGGTTGTTCTAAATTAAATGTCTTGCGACAAATGTCTGCCATTGGTTCTGACACAAATACCAATCCATCTGCAAGTTGCATATTGTCGCGTTCATCAACGCTTATTCTAACTGCATTTGGATCTTTACAGTCTTCGGGGTATCTGATTAACATAGAATCATGAACATCTAATACTACTGGTATATTAGGATATATTGCTTTTGTTAAATTAACAAACCAACATGGTTCATTGTGTGCATGAAATACATCAGCATCTCCATGTAGTTTGATGGCCTCAATCAACTGATCTTGATGCGAATAATAAAGAATAGAATCAAATTTACCAGCAAATGCTGAAATCTTTTGTGTAATAACATGAACTTCATGGCCAAGATTTTGTAATGCAATAGCCTCTTTGCTTAGACGAAAACAACAATGATTTGTTATTTTAACAATCTTCATAAATCTCCAAGAAAAAAAGGGGAAAGGGAAATACTCCCTCCCCCCTATGTTGGTTAATGTTTATATGGCGTGATTAGCGTTATAAGACCTAACATAGTCAATGAATGGAATCATTGACCCTGCGTCTGATGTACCATCAGCGGTGACAACAATATAATCACCAGCAACAATAAGATCAGCCGTAAGACCTGTTAGTGCTTTACTCGCCAAACCAACCGCCTGAGTAGTGGAACAAACAATTGTAGCCAAAGTGCTACCAGCGCTATCAAGTAATGAAACGCTAAACTCTGAACCCGTACTCTCAACAGTTGTAACAACTCCGAACTTTTTAATAAGTATCGGACCCTTAGGATACCATCGAGTAACCCATGTTGCTAACGTTACGGTAGGAACATGTTTACCCAGATATTCCCGCTCGACCATATTAAACTGCTGGTCGTCATAGCTCATATTAGGCATGATGTTCCTCCTTATGCAGAATCGTACTTTACGATATTGTTATCGGGATCGCCTTCCCAGAAAATCTTGTAGGCATTAACGAGATACCAAGCAAGACCCCTTGACCGACCGTAATCAGTTACCTCCTTAGGAATAACCTGCGGAGGATTAGCAACACCCTCACATACCGGCCCCTCGTTTCCACCAAAGAAATAAGCCTCGCCATAAGCGGAACTTGATCCCATGGTATTACTTAGAGCATGGTTAGTCTTTATAAAACGGCAATCATAAAACTTGCCAACCTCGCCAGATGCAGGAAACTTAGTGTACTGCAAGATAGCCTCTACCTCATCATACAAACCACGCATGGCATCCGTAGAACAAATAGCCATGAAATTCTGACCGTCATATGGCTCAGCCTTCATAGTCTGATACATATAATCAACGATCTCTTTCACATGATAAGTATTTAAAGATGACTTACATGTTGAGGACGCAGTACCATTAGTTGTCGTTGCACCAACATTGGTTGCTGTACCAATGTACCTAATCTTAGCCTTGTCAAATTCCGCCTCACAAGCAATGTCAAGAGCCTTTGCCATGTCATTCTTAAGAATAGCAACCGGCGCAGCTCTTTCATTTGTTTGGGCAAGAAGCTCATACTTCTTAGTCCACGGAATTGAATTCCCTCTCTCATATAGCGTTGCAGTGCTCTGATAGAGCCTGTAGCTATGAGCGGGAATAGTGGAAGTCTCCGTAAGGGTTGATCCCTGTGTGTCTATATTTCCATACTTATCGAACAGAAAAGACTCACCGGCATTTCTCCCCCACTGCTCTCGCATGACAGTAAATTGCGTAAATTTCATGTCGGGCTGAGCAGCGTGGACAACTTCCTTTGACAAGAGTTTAGACCAGGTGTAGCCGCCCTGATTAGCGGTAGCAAACAACTGTCCGGGCATACTATATTCCCCTCTTGCTTAAAAGTTATTGTTTATTGACCCCCTCGCATCTTACGCTGTCTATCCTGTTTATTGCTAATATATTCATCATAAGCAGGCTTAACTGATTCATTGGTTTGCTCCATAAATATGGGCTCTTCTTCATCAGTATTAGCATTGGATGCTTGTTGGCCTTTCCCACGATTACCAAGGTTTACATTCCCTGGTATGTTGTGTCTCTCTTCTTCCACAATCTTTGCTCCATCAGCCTTTAGGGTATCAACAAATTTTGCGACCTCATCTACTCCTTTAGCGAATAGTTCATCGTCAGATGACTGCTGACGACCATATTCTGCTTGCTCCTGTGAGTATAGTCTTCCAACTTCTTGGAGCACCATATTCTTAAGTTTCGGGTCAGCCACAATGTGAGCCTTTTCCCTATTATTAGGGTTAGCTGCATACTTTGTTTGTATGAGTTCGAGACGTACTTGGTTTAGCTGTTGTGAGATTCCATCATTGGCGGGTGCAGGAGTAGGAGTATGTACCTTGGTACTGTCATCATCCAAATCACTCAAAATACCATCATACTTAGAATATCGCTGAAGTTTGGCTTCAGCTGCTGCCTTAGCAGCCTCTGCGGCCTCTCTACCAGCCCTTTCTTCTTGCCATGATCGAGTCTGTCCAGCTATCCTTTTGTTGTTTTCTGCAAGTTGTTTTTGCAAATTTTCCATTTCCTGCTTTAATGTTTTAACATCATCAACAGGAGTTGCCGCCGTGCCATCATTAGTGGGGGTCGGGTCTGACATAATTATTCCTCATTGTAAATATCTATTATTGCAATCAGTCTGCGTAACGTGGTCCATGTCTCTTTAAGCGCATGGGTATCATGTGGCAAGACTGCACCTTCCATTTTGTTTTCAACCAATTCAATCTGGTTTTCCAACAATGGTTTCATAACATTTCGCCATTCTTTAGAATTGGCAAACTCTGTAATATATCCTTCTTTAATGTCTATCATTAAATGATTCCTGAACTCTTTTATTATAATCCCATCGAGCTTGTATTCTTTGTTTTAATTCTGTTATGTCTTCTGGGGATGCTTTAAAAAAATCTTCTGATGTTCTCGTGGGCCGAGTATTTTCCAAATTCCAATTCATATTATCATATCCATCACGATATTCTTTTGTAATGGGTATTACCTTAACTGACATATCATTCCTCATTAATCTTTAGCATTTTGTTTTTTACGTTCATTGGTTGCTTTAAGTACAGCAATATCCCACTTCAAGTCACGTTCTGCATCATCAGATTTTATTTCTTCACGAAGTTTTTGCAACTCACCTTGAATTTTTAATTGTTCAAGTTTAAATTCTTTCTGCCATTCCGACTGTTGCATTTGCATTTGAATCATAATCTGTTGCTGCATTTGCTGTTGCTGCGCTTGTTGTGTTTGTTTTTGTAACTGTTCAACTTCTTGTATCGTTCTTACAAGATCTTCACGTTTATCAAATGCAAAAGCATCATTAACCCGCTTGAGAATCTCTTCCCACTTAGGAAACATTTGTGCTGGTTCCGGCATTGCATTAAGCATTTTAACATATGCACCCAGTTTGTTAAGCTTATCCATCCTATCAAAGAAAATTGATATACCACGTCCAGCTATTTCAAGGTCGTTTACAATTAATGCCCTTTTTTGCGCTGGATTTAATGCGCTAACATTGAGTTTAGCATTGTCAAATATAACTTTAATCTCTGGATATTTTTCAAACTGATACATATATTGAACAACAAGGTCACGAGCCATATCTATACAATCAACCATAAATCCTTGTTCAATATCTGCGGCTATACTAGCAAAATCCTGCATAGCAGATCCACGCTTACCTTCATATTCTCCAAGCGTATCAGTTCTGCTTCCGGGTTGCGATTGTACATACTCGGTAATATTTGTATCCATCTCACGAAACTGCTTTAACTCTTGCAACATAGACATTGCTTTTTCCGGCGGCGTACCTATCTCGGTATGCGTAAAGGCTGGTTTTTCAGTTCCGGTTCTTTTCTCTATAAGTTTTCCAGGATATAAATCTTTTGTTTCTTCTTTTCCCTTATCGGATAAAGACATTACATCAACTTCGTTTATTCCAAGCATAATCCATTTGAGATTATCTAATTGCAGGTTGACATAATTAACAATAGCATCTTCAAGCGGAGCAACATCTTCAACTATTCCCTTTCCCAAATATCGAAAGATAACAGGAATTGGACTACCAATAATATATGGAGCACTACCATGTATAAATGGATTTGGTTCTGGTTGGGTTAATGCATACTTATCATTTGCCACTAACCAATGTGCATTGTCTAACGTGATTTTTCCTTTTGCATTAATAACCGGTCCCCAAACGTGGGATATTAACACATCGTTTCTAAAGTGATTACTGTGTTCTGCTATTCCTAATTTTCGTAATCTCTCTTCACGGTCTGAACTTGCGCTTCCCCCGCTATAATCACCCTTAATAAGTTCATTCAGTATTGATTTATCTATCTTAGAACTTTCTTTTTCAGCAAGAGTAATAAGATCATGAACCTTAATGAACTCATCTTCAATCATAATTCTCTTGTCGGGAGTAAAATGAAAATCATATGGATTGATAGCCTTAAAACGTAATCTTGGTAATGTCTTTTTTACATATTGGTCTCGTGCTGCATCAATTGAATAATGTCCGGGAACATTTTCAACCCATATTTTCATAATCATTTCACCGAGAACAAATCCCGATTCAATGGTCTCAGAAAATGTATTGATAAATTTATCTGCGTTAAGATGCATTAAAAGAACTCGGCGCATCAAGTTTGCAAACTGTTTGGTCTGTTCATCGTTTGATGCAACACGAAAATCAAAATAATACTCAGAATCAAGCAACGCTTTTTTAACGAGGCGCACAGCTTTCTTTACAGTGGATTTAGCTAATGGTATATATATTTTTGATTGCCATTTCTTCTTCTTGTCAGATCCCCAATTTTTACTACACATGTATTGGGCCAAAGATATATCTTGTGCTGTTCTGATATTTTTAATGGCATCATCAGCCTCTTTCTTAACTGCATGATAATATTGCATCAAGTGATCTTTTGTTGTACCACCATAACTCTTAGCCATTGTTACCCCTTTACACTATGACCTTATACATGGGTTGGTCTGTTGCATCTTTGAAGTTATCTCTATATATTTCTTTATTATTTATAAAATGTTTTGCCCATGATTTATTAATTATTAATGTATTCAAAACCCGTGGGTCATCAATTTCTACACGACCGCTTATTCCAACACCATATGTATCCTGCCGTTCTCTTCGTTCGCATGCACATCTATCACAGATAAATACCATTTCAATTGTATGACTAAATGGTGTATCAATAAATATTCTATGAGAGAATATCCATATATGCTTGGGGCATGTCAATGGTGTATATTTATGAATTTTAAAATCATATTCAGCACCACATTCTTTGCACTTATATACTCTAACCTGACTTTCTTCATCCTTAACGGCAGTATAACTTAATGCCAACTCTCCATTGCATAAGTCACAGCGCATATTCTCATTAAGCAGTGTCGAGGTTATTATCCGTCCCATTCTCTTTCTCTATAAAAAGATTACAATCTCTACATAAATAACCAATAACTTTGTTGTCGATTAGTAATATTTTAAATGTATTGCTGTCACAATCTGGACACATTAATTCATCTGTTTCATCTGCGTCAAGAATAACAAAATTGCTAACTTTACCCATAACTATCTACTAACCTTTCTTCTTCTTTTTGTCGCCGCATAGCCCTAAAGTCTTCTATCCTACAAAGACTTTTAGTCGTTCCACCCTCTCCATATACTATATAATCATTCGCTGGTTGAGACATAACTGCATATCTTAATTCATCATAAGCGTGGTCTTCAGACCGAGTATCTATGTCTTCCGTATTCGTTTGTCCAACAGGAAGTCCAGGTAATGTTCTAAGTGTATGAATGCATCTCTCTGAAAATTCAGCACCCGGTCTACCGTCTGGTCTAACCCTTAATCTGGAGTGTATCTGTGCTTTTCCCTGTACTCTATCATTGTCTCCCTTTATTACGCTCCAAGTTCTTGGAAGTTTAGAAATAAGCATAGCAGCAATAGAACCACCGTGTCCATGTTTTGCCCACATGGATGGGTCACAAACCACATATGAAATAGGTTCTTTTGTGCGTTGGACAATAGATATGGCAACATCTATAATCTCCTTTTGGATTCCAACATTACCCCGCACCTTTCCTTCTTCATCATACTGAACACCATACCATTCTCTATATTTATATAATCTATCATATGTATCTATTTCATACCAACCAACAGAAAATGGTTTTGTATATCCCCAGTCCATAGAAATAAATTTAGTTGTATTTTGGTCCGGTTCTCTATGGCTGATTATATGATATGCTGGATTCCACTCAGCCAATGCCTGACCCTCAAACACATTCCATTCACCTTCAAGTTGCATCTTGCGATCACGTTCTGGAAGTGCCCTCAGTTTGAGAATATATCTTGGGTCATTCGCAATAAGTATTGGATTATCCCATACCTTTGCTGGAATAAATACTCGCGTTAATCCCGTAATTTTGTTTATAATTGTGGTTCCGGGTGGAGCTGGGTCAATAAAATAATCCTTAACCCAAATATGACCTGGTCCACCAGGATTTGTTGTAGCAATTATTTTTGGTATAAGTTCTTTTACGCTGGACCGCGAACATGTTATTAGGTCTGAATATTGTTTATACGAGAAATATGTCAACTCTTCAAAACAAATATAATGATATTCTTTTCCACGATGGTCTTCACCAGATAACTCATTTTCCATATGAGCAAAATTAATAATGGCACCACTCGGAAATGTGAATCTATGCTTTGCTTCTTGCCATCTAGCCTTTGGTGCAAATGCCCTATACCGTGACCTTGCCCTATCAATCAAATCTTGAAGCTGTGGATATGTCCTTCTAAAAAAGATTGCTTTATATTCTGGATTGTCAACATGTCGTAGGGCACCCATCAATGCTGCTTCTGACTTACCTCCGCCACGTGCCCCACCATAAAGAACTTCGTCTTCACCACGGCTAAGAAAGTTGGTTTGTGGTCCCTTATTCGGTTTCCATATTATCTCTTTCTTCGACATCCTGTACACCAATAATGTTTTGTGGGGGCAACAAAACTATACCGCCAACTCCCTTTCCATCTTCAACTATTTCTGTATCAGCTTTTGGTCTTGATTCATATCTATCCAATACCTCTGATGCTATACGCGCAAGTGCTTCAAAATCACCCTTTTCCAGTGATAATTGTAAAAGCCATATATTAAAATCTCTTGCAAAGTCAAGCAATATCTTATCAACCATTTTTTTGGTTGGTCTCTTTTTACCAGATAGATATTTATCTCCCCACTTTACATACCGCAATAAGCGTTCTGGAATTTCGGTACCCTCGTTTGATAGAATAGCCATTGCATTGGCTATCTCGTCCGTCTTATGTTTTGGTATTTTAGGCATTAGTAACCGAGGGCTTCTTTCTTTTTTCTTTGATTTTCTGCTATCGCACTAGATGCCTTAGAACTAATCTTTTTAATCACGGCACTTTCTTTGTGGGTCTTTTTTACATTAGCTCTCGCAGAAAGAAATCCTTCTGCCACACCATCCCCAAATACAAATTCATTATATGTGGGAAGCGTTTCCCCCTTCCGGGGTTTTTGTGTTTCCAGCTTTTCATATAATGCAGATTTTCTATCTGACGATAAACTGAATTTACCTTTCTTCGCCATCGTTATTTACCCTTCTTTTTGTTTGCCATAATAGCCCGATGCTGAGCCATTGCCTTAGCTTTTGTCGGGAACTTAGCAATTACTTTTCCCTTATCTTTTCCATGACAATGAACGGTTTCGTAGCCCGACCCCGATTTTGATTTTCTAACTGTCATTTTTTATCCTTCTCAATCCGTCTAAATGACGCTCCATTCTTTGTCCAAACAGTTGACATATATACATTTCTGTATTATATAACATAGATACAAATTTATATGGATCGCTACATTTATTATCTACTTCATCACACAGTTCAGTAACAACCCTTTGTATCCTAACTAAAAAATCATTATCTGCCATTTAATTTTTTCCTATTAATTTTTCTAAAGTCCTTCCCCCAAACCAGAAACCAACCACACCAAATAATATTGTTTGGTCCATGGGAGTAAACTCTAATCCATATATTCTTGCTACGATATAAAATATAACAATTGAAAATGAACAAAGCGGTCTAAATAATTTAGACGGTGAATACCAGGGTTCATCCTTTCCTATCGTTGCAGTAAAATATTGTAAAAAGAAATCTTGATTTGCTTCAAGCTGTTTTGATACTGCTTCTTGAACTTTAAGTTCTGTTTCCGGGTCTTTTAAAATTCCAGTTCCCTTTAAAACAGTCATTATAGGTCCAAGTAATATATTTAATAATCCCATTATTGTCTATCCTTGAATTATAAAACCTGGTCTACCATTCCCCATTGAATGGCTTCTTTAACTGTAAACCAAGTATAGTCTCCACATATTTTATCAACTTGTTCATAGGTCAAATTAGAATGATCAACTACGAATGATTGATATTGATATTCCAAAAGCTCAATAATTTCTTTTGTATCTTCATCTAAATATGATGGACGTTCAATTTTATGAAGCATAAAAATTGTATCGGGGCCAGCTATTCTAGTATCTCCACATAAAAACACAGGTACAGCCGCACTTGCAACTATTCCTATTCCTACAGTTGTAATATGAATTCCTGCCTTTTGGGCATCCTGAAGCACATCTATAACGCCCATACAGTCAAATGCATTTCCACCACCACTCATTATAAAAATTTTCATATGAGTTAATCCAGCAATTTTCATGAGTTGAATTTTTTCATAAAGAATTTTTGAAGTATATCCAGTCATTTCTCCAAAAACCTCAAATTGAACAACCCCATTGATTGTTTTAAGTTGAGATATGGCTTGCTTGCTTGGTGAAACCTCACATGCTGAAAATCCCATTGCGCCAAATGTTAATAAAATTAATCCAAATATCAATGTTTTAATTTTATTAATTTTCATATTTTACCTCCCCAATAGATATAAATAATTGTTATCGCGCCTAACCCATCTTTGTGTCTTGGTTACTGGACGCACATCAACATGAAATCCAATTGGTAAAAGCTTTCCATCCCAGTGCCAATCATAATAAACGCCAATTCCACCAAATCCGATTTCTTCTACAAACCTATATAACTTTCTTGGGTCTATAAAATCTTTGGAATCATCAAAATGAAAATCACATGCTTTACATCCCATTGATTTGAGATGGTAACTATTCTTTGCATGACCATGGGTTCCGTTTATATCAACACAACCGCCGACTTTCCAATGAGTTATAATCGGTAAATCAACTAAATCTCTAAGACTTTGAAGTTTAAACAAAAGTTCCCCATTAACTTGACTTCCACTTCCGGGAACCCGTGGGTCATCAAATTCATATGATTCAAAATTTTTGACAAACTTCCAGTTAATCATATCAATCTCTATTTTGTTGTTAATCCACCACAGATTAACGCATCCCACCCGTCATCCAGCCTTTTAGATTAGGCTAAACTTATTTCTTGTTCGACAATTTCATCTTCATAATCATAATCTTCTTCTGGTGCTAAACCATCAAATAAGCTTACAAGATCATGCGGATGTGGTTGTCCGTGTCGATAATTTGTTGTTTTTATAATTCCTGTACAGAAAGCGCATTGTGTTGATTCAACGCCATGTTTACACTTCATTATTATTCTCTCTTTCTACTATTGTAAAAAAGTGTCTTAATTTCTTTCTAGCCTTAGATAGGCGTATCTTACAGGCATTAACCCCTAAACAGCATTTTTGGGATATTTTTCGATAAGATTCACCCTCAATATGAAATAATTGAAGCATCTTAATCTCTAGATCGGGTATTCCGGCAGCCCTCAATATATTCCACTCTAATGGACCAAAGCTTTCAATTAAATCACCAATATAGGGCAATTCGGGTTCAGAAGAATATTCGCTTCCCACATCACACATGAGTCGTTCTCTCTGATATACATAATCCTGATTGGTATAATGTTCTGCCTGATCGCATAACTTTGTACATTTATCTCGTCCAGGATTCTTGCATCTCAAGCAATATCCATGCATCCTACTATCGTATGGCATCATCCATCTCCTTTATGTTTTCATTTATATCACATATTATTTCCATAGCATGGTCGATGGATATTGGATTATAGCCGATAACATCCACCCCAAGATCAGCCCTATTCTTTCTCATACAGGAATTTCCATGCGAATGTCCATGAAAATGAACGGCACCATAGTGTTTCTTGGGCCATATCTCCAGCGCATAATGGGAAAGAGCGCAATGTATAGACCCAATCCTAATCACTTCTATTCTGCCAATCATGTTGATGGGATATTTGTGGTTCCTATTCATGCGAACCATTGTATCATCATGAGAACCTTCTATAAAATAATGCGTTCCGTTGAGTTTGCATAGCAGTTTCCAAGTATCAACCACTGAACCAAATGAAAAATCTCCTATATGATATACTGAATCCCCTGATTTAACCACTTCGTTGTTTGCAACAATCAGCGCATCATTCATTTCTAATACATTTTCGAATGGTCGTTGATGAAATCTAAGGATATTTTCATGAAAATAATGTTCATCAGCTATAAAAAATACATTGTATCGTTCTGTTTCGTTATATTTTCTGTATGTCTTCATTTGTCTTTGTTTTATATTTCTCCAAGTGATAGCATATTTCTTAAATTATCAGTAGAAATACCCCTATCATCTATATAAAAATCTCCCTGTGGTTTTCCAAAATGCAATTCATCATAAGAAACTGCCCACTTTTTTAACTGTTTAATTGTTATGGTTCTATATTTATCATGTCTCGCGGTATTCAAAATAATTTTATGTCCCTTGTTGTGTAGTTTATTTATTAAATCAATATTACATTGAATGGGATCAGAAAAATTATATCCAGTATCAAGATAATAGTTAAATATAATCCCATCAATATCAAATACAAATATCTTAAGTTTTGAAATATCAGTATTTGTTGAGGTAAATGCAAAAAAGTTTCTTTCTGCATCATTCTTTTCTTTATATTCTTCCATGTATTTTCTTTCTATTTCTTCTAATATTTCTTTTTTCATGCTGATGCCACCATTCTATTGTGGACACAGCATCCATCACATCCATGAATTCCGTTATGGATGTTAGCATCTATTGGATGCCCAACACCATGCTTACAAACCCATTCTATCACCCCCGACGGGCGGCAGATAAATTGGTCATCCTTCGTCTCAGGATTCAGAATCTTGTAAGTTTCAATCCTTCGTTCATCGTTTGTCATTTAATCACCTTTCTTTTCCCCAACAGGAAGTAATAATTCTTGGGGGGTCTCATTGTTAAATAGTATATAACTATAAAACAGTATGTTATAGTTATTCTTATTCTTTTCTCTTTCTTTTTTATAGTGGAAGATAGGGGAGTGTGAGGGGGAAGGAACCGTTTCTTTTTTCTTTCTCTTCCAACTCAGGCCCAAACCTATATAATTACTATATTTATATAATATATATAATATAAAATACTAAAAGTAGCCAATGCTATACAATTTCTTTCCTGTTTGGTCCACACCTTAATCATCCTCAGCAATATTTTCATCTAATTTCTGTATAAGAATTTCATTTTTCTTTTTATATTCATCATAATAGAACTCCTGTAGGTCTCGTGTCTTGGGATCTTTCTTAATGTCTATATATCTATCCCAAGCTTCCTGCTCTTCCCTAATGCATTCTTTAAGATTCATTCTTTTCTCCTTTCAATTTCTAACTATTATACCATATCTGATTCTGTTTGTCAAGTAAATTGTATACCCAGATACAATTATTTTGTATGAATCAGTACAAGTCCGGGGGACCCTACGGGTATCCTGCGGGACCCTACCCCCTCTTTCCTAATTTTCTATCTATTATACCATGTTTTTTCTCCCATGTCAAGAAAAATCTTAGGGTCCCACCATCTTTTCTCTGCGAAGCCCTCTATATAGTATATATATTATATATAGTATGACCTACTATATAGGTTATATGACCTATTTTATATTATATATAGGTAAGTATTCTTTTATATTTAGGTTATATATGAACTAGTGAATATAATATACCACGCATACGATCATGCGAAAGACGTTTCGGAGGGTTCCCATGCGCGTGTATGCGCGGAAATTATATACTAATCTTATATATATTACTAAAAAGAAAGAAGAAGTAGTTCTTTACTATGCTTATATACAAGATAACTAATATTATATTCTTATATATATTTATATTATAGTATAGAATCTTATATTATGCTAAAAAGAAGAAGAGATGCACAGTTATGCAGAGTATGTTAGTCTTTACAAGATTAGTATTCTCTTTCGTTGCTTCTAATCTTCGAGAAGCAACTCAAGAGAAAGAGATGCGCGGGCGAGCCGGTCGCCCAACAACAACAACACAATACCCAATAACATGAAAGGGGATCAAGACATGTCACAGAAAGTCACAGTGGTTAACGGTAAAGCCGTTAAGGGCAATGACAAGGATAACGCTGATAAGTTATCCCCAAAGCAGTTCACCCATAAGGCAATTGTAGCCCTTCGTAAAGAGGGTTACAAGGGTATTCACAGTGTGTTTAGCGGGTTTAACGCAGCAGTGAAAGAGTATTTTGGCGTTGAAAGCGCAGTACCCATGACACAACAGCTTGCCGATGCAGGCGATATCGTGATCATACCTGCAAAACGAGGCGTGATGTTATATTTACCCGGTGATATCCCTGCCAGGGTAGACAATAGCGGTGCTACAGCTTTGGCCAAGATATTCGGTTAGGCAATAATGCCTGAGAGTGTATAGGCCATAATAGAGTCTATACACTCAATTGGTATTATTACTAACATATAACATGGGGGAGAATGTTATGTATGAAGCACATGTGGCCAGTAGGCCGGTAGGGGAATTTGGCGATAAACAGCATGCAATATATTATCTATCGCAAGAGTATAACTTAGATATGGTAGACCAAATATCGCTAAATGAGACAGGTATTTGTGAAATATCAACAGGTACTATCATGCTAACGAGAATGGACAGATAGGGGGAGAACATGAATGCACAAATACCAAAAATATCTATGAGTGCTTTTACCATAAAGGCCATAAAAACATTACGCGGCAAAAGGGCAGGTATATGTATTAATACTTGCGGGTTTAATGAGGCATTTAGAAAATACTTTGGAAATTATCAAGACCCGGAACAGGCAATTAAACGATTGTCGGAAGCTAAGTATATTGAGACAAGTCAATGCAAGCGTGGAACAATGATATACTTAATGGGGGAAAAGCCTAAACAAACATCTAAACCATCTGCAAATGTAATCCTCCGTAAGTTAGGTTTATAAAATATGAGTCCGAATGGTTTTATAGGGTTTGACTTTGGCGAAATGTTTGAATTATGGCCATATACCTCTAATTATATATCATTGATATGGTTTTTGGGAAGCATAACATTACTGTGTATAATATATATTTTATGGGGGAGACAATGAACATAGACATTAAAGCAACAATACAAAATCCAATTATTGCAGATGACTATAACAAAGCATGGTCAATGCATGGTAAAGTTACAATAAAGCCGTTCAACTATTTCTTTTATGGAAATGGAAACACCAGACAGGAATGTATAAAAAACTTTGTTGGGAAAGTATCTCAACTATTGCCAAATGAAGTACATGGTAGAATCCATATAACAAATGGATAGGGGGAAATTATGTACGTCTATATGGTTATGCAAAATAATAATGCACGCAAATATGGTGCCATTGCAATGTATAAGCAGCGCACTTCCCGTAGAATATTTAAAGTATTAGGCAATACACCAAAGCAATTGACACAAGAAGTAGTACGCCAAATAAATACTAATTGTAGAAAAAAACCTGCCAAAATAACCATTAGACAAATACCAGAAACAAGTGATTATGGTAAATTAATAAGTACATATATTAACAAAATAGAGACATTAAGGGGAGAAATACAATGAAAGATAGAATAATAAATGAAATAAGAAGGAAATATTCAAAAAGGCTTATTACTGAGGGGGAAGATTCTATAAGAAATTTGGCTCAACAAAGCAGGGCTAATCTTTATAACGCTAATCTCAATGGTGCTAATCTCAGTGGTGCTGATCTCAATGGTGCTGATCTTTGTAATGCTGATCTCAGTGGTGCTAATCTTTATAACGCTAGTCTCTATGGTGCTAATCTCAGTGGTGCTAATCTCAGTGGTGCTAATCTCAGTGGTGCTGATCTCAATGGTGCTGATCTCAATGGTGCTGATCTCAATGGTGCTAATTTCATCGAAACCATTGGTATAAATCCTAACTTATGTACACCATTGTTAATTTTAAAAGATCAAATTGGAAAAATTAGAGCCTATAAACTTGTTAACAATTTATATAGAGGTCCATTTTTTGGGGGTATTAAATATGAAATTGGAAAAACATATACCGTAAAGTATGCAGATTGTTCTGTTGAACGTCAGTGTTCATTCGGTATCTCTTTGGCCACCCTTGACTGGTGTATAAAAAATTGGAAAAAAGGATACCATATTTTGATAGTAGAGTTTACATCCAAAAATATAGCAGCAATTCCTACAGCTACAGACGGAAAATTCAGAGTATATAAATGTAAAGTTGTTGGAGAAAAAGATTTAAAAGAAATAGGACTTATTAAATAATCAAATAAAAGAAATAAGGGGAGAAACACAATGAAAAGGGTTAGAACATTTGGTAAAAAGAAAATTGGATTATATCCAACAGTTTATTCTACTGGTAGGATGTATGTGTCATTAGCTGAAAAATCAGTTATGGCACATCCAAGGTCTCTCAATGCAATTATTGCCATATTGACAATTAATAAGTTGTCAGTACCAAGATATTTCTAACCACTAAGGGCATAAGGTACATGTTGAAATAGCACTCTCCCCATATTGCCAGCATGCCTTATGTCCTATTCTAGAGGGTATATATGATAACACAAGAGATAAAGAGAACAATCAAGGCATTATGCATTATATTGTGGACGGCTTTTGTATGTAGCGTAATAATGGTCACAATGTGGAAAATGGTTTGTATTTCACACCAAATTATGGTACACTAATATGAAGACGTTGGGATATAGAAATTCCTTTAAGGATAGAAAGAAAACACATGCTAGTAGAACTCCTGGAAAGCAAAAGGCACCTTGTCAAATAACCTATCTGGACAAGTTCTTTGCCCGAAAAAGTAGGTCATATAAGCATAAGGATTATGCCATATGGTGTGAAAAAAGCAGAAAGAAAAATAGTATGAGTGCCATGGGGGGAAGATAAATGAAATGGATATTGATAATATTATTTATGTTTATACCGACAATAGCATATTCAATGGATTATTGTTTATCTGTTGGTGCTGGCGCCGGACAAAATGAAGTAAGTACTAAATCTATTAGGTTTGATGTCGGAGAGAATATTAATAATTGGCATTTAAGCATTGGAATTGAAGGATCAAAGCATTATAATGACGGAACGGTTAATATATTTTCTGGTGAATTGCAAGTTAAAAGGATGTTTGGTAAGAAATATATATGTATATTTGCAGGATTAGGGCATGCATTTAATAATAATGCAGAAGACTTAGCAGATAGCACTATCGGAAAATGGGGCACTGGAATAGGAATTATATATAAATATATAGATGTTCAATTACGATTTACTCACTCCAGTAATCCGTTTGAACAAGATGAATATGGACATAATGTAATAAGTAGTATAATAGGGTTTAGATGGGAATAGTATGATAGTAAAATGCATATCAAGTAAATATTGTAACATGCTTCAATGCATACATTATGGCTTGCATGAATATAACGAAACATGCGATAATAAAGAGTGTGTGGCGCTTGAAGGATGGAATGGCCCATATCCTAGATGTGGTATACCAGTAAAAACGCTAAAGACATTGAGACGAGGTGTTCCAATATAGTTATTAATAACCATTGAAAGGAATAAATTATGAAAAAAAAGTTTTTTATTATTAGTGCCCTTGTGACTCTTATTGGGTTGTCTTGTTGTGCTTTTATGGGAACATTATCCAACAAAACACCTATCAAAACAATGGCATTGACTAACCTTGCCTTTCGAGGACATACAATTAAGGTTTTGGTTCCAGAAGAATATGGTGATTTTTCTTTATTAGGAATATCGGAAGCAGGACTTATTTCTGAAGAAATGGTTGCGTTGATATTTGTGGACACCAAAAGCGACAGGACATTTATTCTTTTCATGAAGGCCAAATGTCCAGAGCCCGTTGGATTAATAATGACGACTAATAGCGGCAAAAACTATCACTATTGGATTTATAGAGATTCCGAGATGCCATCTATAGCTGATGAGATTAACTTTAAAGACTTTATGAAAAAAGACCATCCCTGTTTAATCGAATGGATACCAGGGACAGAAGTATAAAGCAATTGGAACAATTTTTGCATTTGGTAATTAAAGGACTCAGCCCTAAACAAAATAAATCAGAGTTAGGGGGTAATAGATGAGGGAAAATAACCCCATTTAATTACCAATTGGAACAATTGAAACAGTTGTTCTTTGTATGTTCCGTTGCAATTGGAACAAAGCAGCATGTTCTCCTGCGCATTAATATCATAGCCTATATTAAATGTTTTAAATGGTATTAATAAATTCCCGGAAACCTTGCGAGGTGAAAGGGATGAGCGGGTCATGGGAAGTATCCGCAGGGGCTTGGAATCCATCTGCGGGCTACTCCAAAATTTTATAGTTTGCATTCCGCTGATAGCTATGTTATTTATTTAAATCTCTACATTGCAATTAAGTGTTGTGCGACAGCTAATGTGATGAGTACGGGGCTATTAAATAATGCTATGGGTTGTCAGCCTGTAGCGTTAGATGTTTATGTGAAAATCCTTATGCTGTAATTTTAATGATAGTTGTTTATTTAAGTGCGATAGCTATTTATGAATGTATTTGGCATGCGTTTGTTCATGTCAGAGAAAAGCTAAAAAACTAGGGTAGAAAAATTGGAAGCTTCTATCAGATACATAAATTATAGCTATTTTAGGAAATGGTATGGATCGACAATCTACTATTTATGTGTTATGATGTATTATAGTTTTTTGGAATCACCAATAACACCATTTGTATATGCATGGATAGCTTGTGATCTATTAAGGCATTAGCCCGAACACTCCAATGCTTGAAACGCTTACAGGTCTTAATGGTGGTTTCTAAAAGTTATAATGCTGATAATAATTTAGGATAGCAAATTAAATGAAACAAACATTTGGACTAGAATTCGAATTTATGTCTTCATTAACCAGACCAGAAATAGCATCAAGACTGGTAAGGGCATTTAGAACATTTAAAGGAAAAAATGATATATTATACGAAAAACACAAAGTTGATACAAAAGTCTTTGAATATCATCAACATTCACCAGATAAATGGGGAGTTGAATATGATAGTTCTATTGAGACAACAAAAAAACATCAAGAAAGAATAGAGTTAATTACTCCGCCATTAAGACAGAATGATTTTCCAGTAATCGAGAAAGCATTAAGCATAGTAAGTCCCTTTTCTAGCGTAAATGGTTCATGTGGATTGCATTGTCATGTAGGGGTATCGTCACAAGAACTTGTAACAAAAATGGCCATATTGTGGTATATATCTGAATTAGAAATCATGAAAGTGTTTCCATTAACTAGGCATAACAACTCTTATTGTATTAAGTTAACAAATTCGCGACCAGAAGCCTTTAATCCAGCGACTGCTAATAGGTATAATATATTAAATATAGCACCATGGACACATAAGCGTACAGTAGAATTTCGGGGTCATAGTGGAACATTAAATTATAAGAAAGTTAAAAAGTGGGTGTTATTTTGTTTATCATTTATGCGATTAGCAAATAAATTGACCACAAAAGAACTTGAGGAATATTTGCATGGACCGTTTAAACATATAACATTTGACATATTTAATTTTCTCGATATATCTAATACAAAAACACATAGATATTATATATATAGAATGCAACATTTTGAAAAGGCTAAAAAGCGAAGATTAAACAAACAAGTAAATCAACAAAATATTTTAGCTAGAAGAAGATAGGAATACAATCTATGTGTGGATTATGTGGTTTTATAACCAAAGATCGCAAAAAACCAGCGACATCAATACGACAATTACGTGCAATGTTATTAGAGTGTTCAAGTCGAGGAACTGATGCAACCGGTATCTTTTGGGAAGAAAAAGATGATTATAAGTTATTCAAAGCCCCAATTGAAGCTAGCGAATTTTCTAAGCATATTCCATGGGATAAAATTATAAAATCTCCAATATGTATTATGCATACAAGGTCTGTAACACAGGGAACACCAACAGTATTTACCAATAATCATCCCCTACAGCAAAACAATTATATATTAGCGCATAATGGTGTTATTTTAAATTCTGATGATTTTGTAGAAAAAGACGTTTGTGATAGTTTAGCTATTTTAGAGGCATTACGATTAAGTACTAACGGAATAGGTGCTCTAAGTTTTAAAATAATATCTGATGCATTATATTCAATTAGTGGTTCGATTGCTTTCTCATTGTTTGAAACCAACAGTAGGCAATTATTTTTATTATCAGCAGGAAACCCATTAATTATTGGACAGAAAGAAAATACAATATTTTGGGCGAGTACATTTAATATTATGAGACCAGTACGGGCTGCAATGATTTCAGATATGATTACTGATTATTTAGTGCTGATTAAAGACACATATATGAAGGGTAAAAAAATTGCTCTCTTACCAAGGCTTGCTAGCAATGCATATACTGGTAATTGGGTGACTTATGATTCAAAAACAAAAACATATAAAGTTAAAGATAATAGTGATATTAATAAAAAAAAACAGATATGCGAAACAAGGGAACGATTAGGCAGTTATTCCCAACAGAGTTGCATTGGGGATAATGCAGACAATACAGAAGAAAGCTTTATAGATAAAGTATATAGAACAACTATGGCTCAAATAGATGAAGAAATGGATTGTATCTGTTTCTAAATTAAATAATTTTTTACAATATTTAGCTAGAGAGTGGGTGATAAATTCTAAGAAAAGAATGCTTGAAACAAAAAGTACTAAATTAGAGGCAACTGATAATAAAGAATTGTATGATTAATTAGTAAAACACAAACTTATTTCAGTATTGGAGAAAAAGATGTATTATGAGGAAGTAAATGTCATTACCAAAGATGAGCAAGACAAAGAAAGCGGACTTGATATGGATGCAGAACAATAATTGTTTGAGACATGGAAGGCCCTATATAGAACATTATGAATGTTATTTAACAGAGGTAAGACCACCAGAACGGATTGGTTTTCTTGATATAGAAACAAGTAATTTAGCTGCAAACTTTGGAGTTATGTTTGCATATTGTATTAAAAAAAGTTGGAAAAATGAAATTTTATTTGGAATCACTGAACCAAAAACCTTTAAAAAGGATCTTGATAAAGAAATAGTTGAAAAATGCGTAAGTGATATGAAGCAATTCGATAGATTAGTCACATTTTATGGAACAAAATTCGATATACCGTTTATAAGAACACGCGCTTTGTCGCAAGGTGTATCTTTTCCTGGATATGGCGAGATTCTACATACTGATTTATATTATATGGTTCGGAATAAGCTGCGACAGAACTCAAATAGACTTGAAACCACTTGTAGAACGGTATTTGGTAAAACGCATAAGACACATATAGAAAATGAGTATTGGATACGAGCATTAATGAGCGATAAAGAATCATTGGAATATATTTTAGACCACTGTAAAAATGATGTCCTTGAAACAGAACGATTATTTAATGTTATGACTCAATTTACTGGGGCATTAACAAACAGGAGCATATAGTGAACCCATGGTCAATACAAATTGGCGGAAGTCATTATAAAAATATGGTTATTCAGCCCACAGAGTTCATAGAGAGAAATAAACTTTCTTTTTTACAGGGATGTATAATAAAGCGAATATGTAGATACAAAGACAAAGATGGGATACAAGATTTAGAAAAAGCAAAGCACGAAATTGATATGTTAATAGATTTATGGAAAAAGCAAGTAGACAATGCGCAAAGTAACTGATTTAATGTTAGAGATACGAGAGTTTGTTGCACTTCAATTCGGGAAGTTTACTTTACAAGAGCTATATAATGCGCTTGAGGTTACAAGTCGGATTGATAAAAAAAATATTAGTACATATATGATTCGTTTAATCGAAGAAGGAATCATCGAGCGTGATCCAATAAAGAGTGGAACATTTAGAATAATTGTACATGATATTGATGAAATTGATTTTAAAAATGCACCAAAGACCATATTTCCTATAATCTGGCCCTTAAAAATTGATAAGTTAGTGAGCCTATACCCAAAAACAATTGCGGTAATTGCAGGAGAGCCTGAGTCTGGTAAGACAGCATTTATATTGAATTTAATTTATCTTAATAATGTAAAGCATGCAAATGATATTGTTTATTTCTCGTCAGAAATGGGAGCAGTAGAGCTACGCAACAGATTAGATATGTTTGACAAGGAGATTGACTGGTGGAAATTTATGGCATATGAGAGATCAGATAATTTTGCCGATGTAATTGAGCCAGATGCAATAAATCTAATAGATTATTTAGAAATATCTGACAGTTTTTTTAAAGTAGCTGGACAAATTAAAGAAATTAGAGATAAGCTAAACCGTGGTGTGGCAATTATTGCAATACAGAAGTCTGAAGGAACCAAATACGGTCGTGGTGGATCATTTGGAGCTGAAAAAGCGCGAATATATTTATCCCTAGAGGCGATAACGCCATCAATCAGTCAAATTATTATACGAAAAGCTAAGAATAGAGCAAGCTCGATAAATCCAAACGGATTAATGAGAACATTTTCTATATCTGGTGGAGCAATAATTACTCCATTAATAAATGAGTGGGTCAGGGAAGATGAAAAATAGTTTTGATGACCAATATAAAAACCGCAATTTTTTGCATTGTATAGATGCTGCAAGAGAACTTAATGTTGATTTGGGCTGGGCAATGTCTAAAAAAAGGGCATTTCTAATTGATAAATTAGAATCCATAAAAATTGAACTCGATGCTCTATTGTCTAAATTTAAAACTATATCTCATGATGGCCCGCTTGCAAAGTTAGCCAAAAAAATAATAGAGCAAAATTTTTTAACCATTAGGAACAATAAAAGAACGTTAGAAATGGAATTACAAACATGCAATTTTGCTTGTAAAATATCACAAAGGAAAATAGAGGTTGCAAGAACAGTGCCATATTATCGCATTCTTGGTCTAAAAAAAGACAATGTTACAATTAGCTGCCCATTTCATCATGACACAAATCCAAGCTTTTTAATTAAGGGTAATTTTGGATATTGCTTTGGATGTGGAGCAAAAGAAGATTCCATTGGTGCTGTAATGCGATTATACGAAACGTCTTTTGCGGGAGCAATAGAAACAATAACTAATTATATATAAAGGAAATTGTGAAATGCCTCTTCAGTCTAATAGAACCCCTATTCCAGAAAATTATCTCTCTACATTTGTTAAAAATAACATAACCCACCAATTTGATACGCGATATAGTAATGTGGTAATACAAAATAAAGATTTAATTAATCCATTTTTTTCTTCTAAACCAATCGGATGGTGTAGTTGTAGCCAATATTTTAATCCTAATCTTTTTAGGATAGAAAATTCTAATGATCAATTAATGGTTGTATGTAGTGATTGCTTGGGATTAATTGTGTATAGCCATATACAGATAATATCATTAGTCCTTATGGTGTCTATAAAAAACTTAAATAAAATAAGTAGATTGCAAAAATGGCGTAGATCATGTGAAACATCAACCCGTGCACAGAGACAAACAATAAGTGCTGTTAATTATTTAAATGCACTAGCTCCAGCACCTTTTCGGTGGGCAAGACGACGCAATAGATTACACCATCGTAATATATCAATAAATACAAACGCGCCCCCGTCAACGCATAGAGAGGATATGGGATATGAAACAAGGCCGACCGTCAGTTATACAGAAACATCACGTGATATATCCCAATGGTAGAAACGTTGAAGTGGTACGACACATTAGAAAAGGAGTTCATGCTGCGATAACATTACTTCGCAGATTTAATTATTTAACAACAGAAGAAGTTAATACAGTAATTATTGAGTGTTTGTTAAAACAAAAAATGGAATAGGGGTATAATTATGCCAGCCTTACACACTTTATGGAGAGTTAATTCCGATATGTTAATATTAGAATGGTTATATGGAAGAGTGCGAACCAAAAATCGTGATGGTTGGATAACAAGGGTAGCCATTGCTATAGAACCAAATACATTATTACGTGATTATGTTGATAAAGATATTGATGAATCTACGCGATATTTTGAAACATATCAAGAAGCAACAGGTTTTCTTAAAAAGAAGGCTGTTTTACGAACTATTGAACTAAAAAAGATATGGCTTCAGGCACGTAAATATGAACACGGGGTTGGCATTCCAAAAGCAACAAGGGTTTAATATGTCTAAAACAAAAGCAAGAAAGATAAAAAACAATACTGACTTGTTAAATAACTATGTGTGGTGCGAGGCTGGCTCAAGCAAAAGATATAAGCATGGTTGCTGGATACATATACAAACGTGTAAAGCTCGTCAAACTAAAAAGGATAACAACTGTAGGACTATGTGTGATTGGTATAAATCGACAATTAAAATCAACAATCCTAAAGTTAGGGCTAACGTAAGTCGAAAAATTATTACTGAACAAATTGAAACAGAAAAAGTTAAAAAAGAAATTTTAAACAATCCTGGCGGAAAAAAATATTTAAAGAGTATCCCAAAAAACGATGACTAAAGGTCCAACATACACAAATAAATTTGATATTCCAGATGAATTATTTAGAATATTAACGGAAGGAAGATATCCACCGAAGAAGCACAGATTTGGTGTGGTTAATTTGGTATCACCATATCGCCAACGAGAACTTGAAAGGAGATATTGGAATGATTTAGTAATTGATGCTTCTCAGCTTATATATATGTTAATGGGCAGAGCATTTCATTTAGTTGCCCAACAGGCAGGGGGTAGCAATGCTCTAATAGAACAAAAACTTGAATTAAAACTTGGTAAAATTGAATTAGTTGGAAAGCCTGACAGGGTAGAAGGGGACCTACTCAAAGATTACAAAACTACTTCTGTTTGGGCTGCAATTCGTGGTGTTTCACCCGAATGGACTGCACAGATGAACGTCTATTCTTACCTCTTAAAAAGGTGCTTAGGTGTACATACATCTAAATGTATGGCTGTTGCATACTTTCGGGATTGGAGCATAAACAAAGCTAAGCAAGGCGGAAATTATCCACAGTGTGCTCTGAGTACGTTTACCGTACCTCATTGGCCCTATAGCCAAACCGAGGAATTCATAAAGGAGCGAGTTGAGGGACACATAGCGGCGCAGGCATTATCATCTGATAATCTACCGTTATGTACTGATTCTGAAACATGGCGCAAAGAAAGTAAATGGGCTGTAATGAAGAAAGGTATTAAGAATGCTAAGCGGGTTCTTGATACTCAAAAAGAAGCAGAAGATTGGATTACAGAACATGTAGATTCTAAAACACCTGAAAGTGCTTTCCACATTGAAGAGCGATTAGGTGAAACGCCACGCTGTAATGATTACTGCTTTGTGAAGCAATACTGTTCGCAATTTGCAGAGGAACAGTAGTAGTACAACAAAACATGTAGAGCGTGATAGGCGCAGTGCAAATCGTATTATGCAAAGTTAAATGGATGGAATTCCCTACCTACATGTCAAATGAAAATTTAAGGAGATAAAATGGACGTTGAAGTAATAAGTTTAAGGTTGATAGATAATAAGTATGGT
>Ga0307378_10002285_pt1 | contig 29717 bp, 17 predicted proteins | sample UN1MG_FD_202238 | JGI IMG/M metagenome (GOLD analysis project Ga0307378, IMG submission 202238) | Soil microbial communities from Risofladan, Vaasa, Finland - UN-1 | ecosystem: Environmental > Terrestrial > Soil > Coastal area > Acid sulfate soil | place: Finland: Risofladan, Vaasa | collected... | reverse complement strand
AACCTCTGAACCACAATGCCAATGTTCCAATACCTCTTGCAGTCCAGTCCCGATGGAAGCTAAGTGTCATGCTTGCCTCAGAGATACCGACACTGTTGTCAAAGGAATAAGGCATGGACTGATTGCCACCGTGAACATTAGTCTGCTCGGCGTAAGGGGGATATTCATTAGCTACTTCCGAGCCATTTGCCGGGTCCGAATATCCGTCCAGCCATGTGTTGAATATCGTGTTGGGCTCGATGTCGTCGTAACTCTCAAAATCATCCAGGACAAAAGATTCCTGTGTCGTAAAGTGCCAGAGTTCTCCCTGCCAGGTTGAGGGTATCTCGGTATCGTTGACCTCGTCGACCCGCCAATAGTATACTTTGCCTAAATCGAGGGCTACTGGGCCATAGGTTGCGTCGGTCACGGAAGTAACAGGGGCGGTGCCGTCAATTACGGCCTGACGGTCTTCGCTGAAGTACACATCGTGTCTGGCCACCTCTCTGCCGGCCCTGAAGCCGAGAATCAGGTCCAGTTCCACATCCGTTGCGCCGGAAGCCGGGCTGGGCTCTCTTGCATGGACAGGGATGGAAAAGAAGCGCACCTCGCTAAGACCGAACTGAGGCAGGAGGCCTCCCCAGTTGCTGTTAGCAGTGAGCCTGATGTACCTCGCCGCCACACTACTCATATCAATAATTGTATTATGTGCATAGTCGGGTGTACCGGGCGCCCGGGCAAACTCATGAGTTGTACCCAATGTGCTGTAGTTGACACCGTCAACAGAATACTCAATGGTAACATCTTTGCATCCTAATCCGATTACCGCCTCCAGACTTTCATTGGAGTTCCAAATCCACATCTCATAAAGTTTGTGGACCTCGCCGAGATCGAACTCGATCCAGGTCGGCTGCGGCCCCGCAACATCGCTAAGCCACATTGTGTTATCGCCTGTATTGCCGTGCAGTAAACCACTGCTATCCAGACCTGAACTGTTGACTGCATTTTCAGGACCTTTAGCAACTGCACTGCTGGAAGCTGTGGCGGTGACATTTTCAATTACGTAAGATAAAGTCTCGGTCGTAAACTGCCAGACATCGCCCTTGTGTACTGTCAAGGCGGGCGGGCCGTTGACCTCGTCGACCCGCCAATAATAAGTCCGATTGAACTCAAGACGGCCCGGAACATAAGTGTTCGCAGTCTGGGCCCGACTGACCAGTAACGGGCTACTCGTATCGGCGTTGCCGACATCTTCGGAACTCGTTCCGAAGTACACATCATGCGTGACGGCAAACGGCCCGGAAGTCCAGCTGAGCACTACATCGCGGGACACATCGGTTGCCCCACTGGCAGGAATTGGACTTCGGGCTTTCGTCGGTGTTTCCAGGCCCTGATCTCCGTCCCACCAGAGATCATCCACATAGATCCGGATGGATCGGTCGGCCCAGGGACGGGGGGGATCGTCCGGGGACATGCAGATAAAGCCACGCAGAGTGTCTGTGCCGGGGATGTTAAAGGGTTCATCCGCCAGAATGGGATTGCTCGTCGGCTGTGCCGGCGGCGGGCCGCCCAGATCCGTTGATTCCTGAATATACAGATCGAAAGTGTCTGCAGCGTTGTCGGCATCGATCCAGCAATCGTACCATGTGCCCGGTGTCAGCTCAAACACGATTTCTACGGGATCAAGCGTCGGGTCATCAACGTCCCAGTCGTGAATCCTGACAACATGTATGGGATCAGAGCCTGTTGTGCTATCACGGGCGGCAAGGAATCCGGCCGAGACGATCAAATCGGCATTGTTTTCATTGCCGCTGTTCAGAGCGTTATCGCCAGCCTCCGTCATATCCAGACTCGTTATTCCGAACCAGCTATATCCCCTCCGGCCGTCGGCTCGATGGACAAAGCGAAAGAACAAAAGGCCCGCTTCGCCTTCCACAATGGGGTTGTTGACGCCGGTCACCGTGAAACCGCGTTCGTCACCGCTGGAATTCCCTTCGATCCGGTAGGATTGCGTAGAATTACCTTGAGCCCCGGTCTCTAAACCGGCGTTGCCGGTGTTATTGGATTCGCTATCCCGGAAGCCGCCCAGAACACCGCTTGTCTGTGAATCGTCTGTGGTGCCGGTTTCAAAATCATCAAACAATTGCAGATCGGCGCTTGCTGTGCTCGTAAGAACCAATCCCAGCAACAAAACAAAGGAAATTGAGTAGATTATCTTTCTACACATAACACACCTCCATCAAATAAAATTAGAAAAACAAAAAAGTTTTCTTTGGCAACACGCCAAAATCACGATATGCTAAGTGCTTTTCCCGCAAGCTTCAAGAAATCTTAGCAAGGTCGTGAATTTGCATCTGCGCAACATAATATCTTAAGATTTGGTTTTTACCCTCTTGCCTAGCGGAATCAATTCAAATATTTCATAAGAACAAAACCCGGAAACTCTTATAATCTAATTTTTACCAAATTATCCATACTCTTGTCAAGGGAAATCAGGTCAAATTGCAGTATCATTGGAAAAAATGTGCGAGTTCACAGGACTTGTTTATATTTGCACTCACGTTCCTTCATCTATCACCTTTCCTTGCATATCTAATCTCCCGACCATTAAATCCCTGTTCTTTTTAGGATTTCTTTTTTCCAAAATTTCCAAATCTAACCACATCCGATTTTTCTTTTCTCAACAGGATCCCCGACAATTCCAAGTCGTTAACACGCACTTCACCCTGGAAAGAGCTTTCAGTCTGGCAGATAAGAACTGTGATACAATATGAAAAAAGCCCCGCGAAAAACGGGGCTAAGGTGCTAATAAAAGATATCTTGAGTATCTTTCTACTTTTTCGACAGCTCCAGCAGGGCATAGAATGAAAATTCGCCTCGCTTTACTAACAGCAGAGCGATTCCCTTCTCCTGTGCTTTCTTTATTGCTTCGTTAAAATCTTTCGTATTTTTGACTTCTTGTCTATTGACCTCCTTGATCAGCGTGCCTTGTACTATGCGTACCCGAGCAGCTTGTGAGCCGGGATCAACTTCGCTGACGATAACTCCGCTCTCGCCCTCGTAGCCATAACGCCCAGCCAATTCATCAGTCAGGTTCTCAACAGTAAAACCCAATTCATCGATTGTCTCTGTCGGTAGAGCGCCGGTAAGTTCTCCCATCGAAGGACGTTTGCCAAGCTTTACAGTAAGAGTTATTCTTTTTCCATCCCGCCACACAACTAATTCAACCTGAGTGCCGGGTTTGTACATTGCTATGCGGTTTCTTAAGGCGTCATCTGTTTCCACCGGCTTGCCGTTAATCTCAAGAATGACATCATTGTGTTTAAGGCCGTCTTTATCGGCAGGAGAATCCTCGGTAACCTCAGGAATGAGGACGCCCTTATCATCTTCTTTCAGGCCAAAAAACGGGGCCTTTTCAGGCGTAAGAGTCTCGGGCCTTACGCCGAGAAAACCATATTCAACAGTTCCGCTTTCTTTAAGCTGGTCATATGCGTGTTTTGCCATATTTATGGGTACTGCAAAGCCAATTCCAATGTTGCCGCTCGAACCATAAATGGCCGTGTTCATCCCTACTACTTTTCCTTCAAGATTTATCAGAGGCCCCCCTGAATTTCCGAAATTGATAGCGGCATCGGTCTGAATGAAGTTTTCAAGAGCGGCCAGCCCAAAACCGCTTCTGCCTTTAGCACTTACAATACCGGCGGTAACGGTGTGGGTCAGGCCGAGTGGATTACCGATAGCAAGAACCCATTCACCGACTTCAAGCTTATCAGAATCGGCTAATTCGAGATAAGGCAGGTTTTTGGCATCGATTTTTACAACGGCGACATCAGAATCTTCATCAGCTCCGATAATCTTGGCGGTAAACTTTCGGCCGTCTGAAAGCTCGATCTCAACTTTATCTGCCCCGCCAACCATATGATTGTTTGTGAGAATATAACCATCTGATGTGATAATAAAACCGGAGCCCTGAGCTGTTTGCGGCTCCTGGTATCTGCGCTGAGGTGAACGTTGGCGCGGAGTGCCTCGGCGGAAAAACTCGAAAATGTCATCTTGAAACGGATTAGAAAACGGGTCGCCAAACGGCGAGTCGCTGTATGTCTGGTATTCCCTCGAAACGGTCCTTTCGGCCTTCAGTGCAACTACCGCAGGTGAGGTCTTTTCGGCGATGGAAGCAAAGGCTTTACCCATCTGGCGTAAAGAAGCGATACTGTTCTGATCCTGTGCAAATACCGAGAACGGGACGGTAAACAGCAACAGTACAAAAACACTCGAAATTACAAAGTAACGTGAAAAATGTTCGTTCTTTTTGAGATGATTAACCTGCATTTTAATCTCCATTTCATTTTAGTTTAACAAAACAGCAAGAAAAGCCAACAATTCAACAAAGAAAGACAGCAACGACTCAAATAACTAATATACGATTCTATTATTATAAAGTTCACATGTCAAAGATTTTTTCCTCCGGGCAGGTTGAAAGTAAAATATTCTTAACGAGTGTCAATATCTCCAATGAGCGATAGTCCGCTCAAATAAACACCTTTGGTTCCAGGTACCAGGAGTGGCGAGTTATACCAGGAATTCCGGCGGTGTCTAACTTGCCGGTCTCGGTCAGGGCTCTGTGAGAAATCTCCATCTCTGCGAATTAGTACAAGCCCTTGTATTGTTCGCGCATAGAAAATGACGAGAATCATTGTCGTCAGTGCAACGAGATTATAAACCAAGCGATAAAGGCGAAAGTTGCTTCCCAACCTGTGCTTAAGATATTCCGTTAAAATCGTACATGTCATTCCACTGTGAATGGCACATCACATGATTCACAGCACCGTGAGCACAAGATAGTTCATTTCCCTGATCCCTGTTATAGATGTAGATGATGGAACAAAACCTACAAAATAAATCTAATTATGAATAATAATACAGATGTTGTTTCTTTTTAAGATTATCTCCGATCTAGTGAAAAGACGCAAATATCGTCAGGTAGAAGATATTCGGCTTCGGGATTGCGTGAAACCTTACTGGCTTTTTAAGAACAGCAAAGGAACTGAGTTTAAAAGATAACATGGTTATTGATAATGATTTATCAGCTGGCTATAATAGCCGGGATCATAATAATATTATTTTATAATTTTGGAGGTTCGTAATTATGAAGTTACTTTGGATTTTCAGAGCCGTTTTCCTTATTGTTATGGTGGCAGTTGTATTCGTAAACATAAGTTCACCCATAATGACTAAAGATGACAACAGCGAAGTTTCGGACGAGGCCTACAGGGCTAATCTACGTGCTATCATCTACAGCAGTTTGGGGATGGCCTTGTTCGTTCTTATGGTGGATATTCTGACGCCCAAGAAGAAGTTCAGCGCCCTTGCCGGGGTGTTTTTCGGTCTGTTGGTTGGCCTGCTTGTTCTTTGGGTGCTGGCCCCTGTGGTTGATATGATGATTAGTACGTTTAGTGTTTATGTGACCACGTCGGCAATTATGGCAATCAAATGGAGTCTGGGGATATGTATATGCTATCTTACCATCAGTATTGTGATGCGTACCAAGGATGATGTGCGTTTTGTGATTCCTTATGTTGAATTTGCCAAGCAGACCAAGGGTTCCCGGCCATTAGTTCTGGACACTTCGGCTATAATTGACGGACGGATAGTGGACCTGTGCCAGAGTAAATTGTTTGACGCTCCGCTGATTGTCCCGCGCTTTGTGCTCAACGAGCTACAGCTTATAGCGGATTCGGCCGACAAGCTAAAACGCAACCGCGGCAGACGAGGACTTGATATACTCAATAAGATGCAGGCTGATCCTGTTATTGATGTGGAGATTGATGACACTATAATTCCGGAAATCGAGGATCTCAAGGGTGTTGACCAGAAATTGGTGATGTTCTCAAAGGCTTGCAACGGGCGACTGGCAACAACGGACTATAACCTCAGCAAGGTCGCACAAGTGCGTGAAGTTGATGTAGTGAATATAAACGATTTGGCCAGCTCGCTAAAGGTGGTTGCCTTGCCTGGTGAAACGATGGAAGTTAAAATCATCAAGCCCGGCGAAGAAGCGGAACAGGGTATTGGTTATTTGGATGACGGCACGATGGTAGTTGTTGAAGGCGCCCGCAACAAGATCGGGCGGGAATTGATCATTAGCATAACCAGCTCACTTCAGACCTCTGCAGGCAAGATGATTTTCGGTAAGTTCGAGGGATTTGTGCAAGAGACCGGAGGAGGCAATCGGCGTAAACCGAACAGAAGGCCGGACAGAACAAATACATCAGCCAACAATAAAAACAGAAACTGAATGTGAACAAGCGCCAAGTTTCAAGTTCGGGACTGATTTTCGATGGCCGATTTCCCGCTGAAGAAACAAAAATCGTACATCATATGTTGACAACTCTTTGATGTTCGTGCGCATCTGTGCTTTTTATTTTGACTTCAGAAGGCATTTCAGGAACGTCACGACAGCTAAAAAGTAACCAGCGGCGAACAACGGCCAATAGAAATATGATTCAAAATCATTCTCAGTAACATGCAAGCCGGCAATGCAAAAAGATACAACCACAATGAGGCCCGAAAGAAAGAAGACAAACCAGTCCGGTAAAGCTACTTTTATAGATCTGACGAGATGGCTGCAGTAGAGTATTATCCCGGCAAACACAAGCAATGTAATTGAGATAAGGACTGGGTAAAGGACCGGTGATGCCCAGGTTACTGGTATTAGAAACAGGATGTCCCAGTCCATAATCGACGCTGGCCAGTCGATAAGGACCTTTAGCCAGACGTAGTAGAAGATGTCCCAGATTGCGAAGATGGTCAAAAAATAAGCAAATCGCTGCTGGCGATTCCTTCCGAAAAGCCAGGCGCCGGTAAAGATTAAGACTATTGTAGCGCTTTCTCTGCCGATTTCAGTGAACAAAAATCGCTTCCAGAGTGGGCCAATACCGAATATTTTCATGGGGAAGATAAATCCATCAGGATGGAAAATTTCTCTCAGATAGACAACCACGGCGGCTTCAATATATCCAAAGGCTATGCTGAAGACGACAACGACACAGAACCTTTTGAGCATTGTTTTCAGGGATTCAGAAAATGGATGCGGTGATTTGTCGTGTAAGCACATAGTGTCAAATTTTTTGTAATTCTTTGAGTATTGCCGGAATGATTTGGTTTTCCGGGACAACAGATATTTTCCGTCCATTGCGGTAGATATATGCTTTATTCTTCGCGGCGCAGAGTGCCACATCGGAGTCGCCGGCTTCGCCGGGGCCATTGACAACGCAACCCATCACTGCGATACGCAGCGGCTTTTTGATTTGGCGTATGGCCTTTTCCACCCGGTGAGCTAATTTAACAACATCGATTTCGGCCCTGGCACAGGTCGGGCAGACTATCAGTTCCGGGCCCAAATGCTCATAAAGACCGAGTGAAATTAAAATCTGCTTTGCAATCTCAGTCTCTTCGACCGGATTACCGGCGGCACTTACCCGGATGGTATCACCAATACCTTCTGCGAGCAATGCGCCCAGAGCAATAGCTGAAGGTATCCGGGCATCCTTCGGAAGACCGGCGTGTGTAAGACCAAGGTGGATAGGATAGTCGAAGGTACTTGCAATACTACGGTTGATCTCGATGGTTCTTTCGACGTCACTGCTTTTTGCACTCAGAACTAATCGAGAGAAATTGCGACTTTCAAACAGCCGGACGTATCTTTTCATCTCCCTCAGCATCAAAGCAACCCGTTTTGCGATCGGGACGTGTCCTGCCTTGAGGTCCCTGATACTTGCCTCATTGACTCCAATGCGCATAGCGGTTTTGTGCATTTTGGCTGCGTCTATTATCCGCAGAATGTCTTTGCGTTTTTTTATGTTGCCGGGATTCAGCCTTACTTTGGCAGCGCCGGCTTCTATCGCTTCAATTGCCCTGTCAGGGCTGAAGTGAACGTCGGCGATCAGAGGAACATTTACCTTCCGGACGATTTCTGCAAAAGCTGCGGTGTCTGCACGTCTGGGAACGGCGATCCTGACCAGCCGACAACCGGCCTGCACAAGTTGATTAACCTGTCTTACACAACGGGCAATATCAACCGTTGGCACCTTTGTCATCGACTGAATGACAACAGGAGCACAAGAGCCAATCGTCACCGGACCAATCTTGATTGTTTTTGTTTTTCTTCTCTTAATCACATCGAAATTGTAGCTTGTTTTATGCTCCCAAGCAAACTAAAATAAACCCGAGCCAAAGATAGAAAAATTTATTGTTGGTCATTATGTCAATTACTATGAGTTCGATGCTGATATATATTGGTGCAGTATTACTTATCACGTATTTGGGTTGGGGGATTTTGCTCTACATAATGCAGCATAAATTTTTGTACGGTCCTGTCCAGGAACTCACCCATACGCCCGACGAATTGGGGCTGGATTTTGAAGAAGTAGTTTTCAGAAGCTCCGACGGCTTACAATTGAGCGGATGGTATGTCCCCGCAAAGGATTCGGAGTTTACAGTTCTTTTCTGTCACGGCAACGGGGGTAATATATCACACCGGTTGGACAGTATAAATATATTCCATGATTTGGGATTGAATTGTTTCATCTTTGACTATCGCGGCTACGGCGAAAGCCGGGGCAGACCCGGTGAAAAAGGTACATACCTGGATGCCAAGGCTGCATATAAATGGCTCGCCGAAGAAAAGAAAATACCGGAGGACAAGATTATTATCTTCGGCAGGTCTCTTGGGGGGAGTATCGCGGCACAATTGGCAAGTAAGGTCAAGCCGGGAGCTTTGATTATTGAGGGCACGTTTACATCTTTCGTCGACATCGGCAAGAAATTTTATCCTTATATGCCTGTGCGATGGTTTGCAAGATTCAGCTATAGTACAATTGACTTTATCAAGAGTGTTCGCTGTCCTGTGATGCTGATTTACAGCAGAAATGACGAGGTTGTACCGTTCGAGTTCGGCTCGGCACTATTCGAGGTGGCGAATGAACCAAAAGAATTCGTCGAGATTTTCGGCGGCCATAACGACAGCTTTTTGGTATCCAATGATATTTACAAAGATGCATGGATAAAATGGCTAAGATTCCTGAAAGAATATCAAAGTCGAACCAATCGTCAGCAGGCCTCTTAGCAAGTGGATTCTTGTAAAAGTTCGTTTATTACGTCTCTGAAAAGTAAGGGATATATTAAATCGATTGATTCATTTCTTTAGATTTATAGAAAAAAGGGCAAGCCAATGGTTACATCAGAAGAACCGCTTTTTCAATCTTTAAGGATAAGAAAGCGCACGGTATTACTCTGGGGCTTTATCGTTGCAATTACAGTTTTCCCGGAGATATTTGATCCTCTTTTTGCTCAGACTTATCATGTTTGGCAGAAGGTTGAAATCACCCTTCAGGCAGAGAAATCGTATAAGAATGTGTACAAAGAGGTGGAAGTCTGGATTGACCTTGAAGGGCCCGGATTCGAGGAGCGATGCTACGGATTCTGGGACGGAGGAGCCATATTTCGCGTGCGTGTTTTGGCCACGGCTCCGGGTAAGTGGACATGGAGCAGCGGTTCCAACCAGTCCGATCCGGGGCTCAACGGCAGGAAAGGAGAGTTTACTGCTATTGCCTGGCCTGATGCTCAGAAAAAAGAAAATCCCTCCCGGCGCGGCATAATCAAGCCATCCGCAAACGGTCACGCCTTTGAGTATGCCGATGGAACACCTTTTTTCCTTTTGGGCGATACGTGGTGGTCGGTCGCAACTTTTCGCTACAGATGGTACGACGACGACAAGCATCGCCCTATTGGTCCGGAAGCAGGCTTCAAAGATTATGTGAGATTTCGAAAGAAACAAAAGTTTAATTGCATAGCGATGATCGCTGCATTTCCAAACTGGGCCAATGACGGCCGGCCGGCAAGGCTGAAAACTGCCGACGGCACTGTGCTGCGTTCGGCGTGGGAGCAGGCCGGCACTAACAGCGCTAAAGATATGCACGATGAAGATGGAAATCGCGCATTCTTGTTTCCAGGCAGAGTGCCCGGCTACGAGAACTGCTTTCCGGATCTTGACCTTATCAATCCTGAATATTTTCGTAACCTCGACAGAAAGATTGACTACCTGAATGCCCAAGGCTTTGTCCCGTTTATCGAGGTTGCACGGCGTGACATCGGCCAGGCGTGGAAAAGGTATCACCAGTGGCCCGACTCATATGTGAGATACATCCGGTACATCTGGAGTCGGTATCAGGCCAATATCTGCCTGTTTAGCCCCGTTCATTTTGATTCTCCCGGCAGTACCATACCCGCCGACGATTGGAATCTGGCAGCCAACAGGGTCATCGAGAAGTATGGACGCCCTCCATTCGGGACGCTGGTTGGGAATAACTCCAACCCTTCCTCGCTGCAGAATTTCGGTCACACCGACAAAGCCAAATGGCTTACGTTCCACCAAATAGGCAACAACGAGCGGACTCATAACAGCTACCACTTTTTAACAGAGATATTCAACGCTTCACCGTCGGTGCCGGGTATCAACGGCGAGCCGTATTATGCCGGAATGCCGCGATCGAGGTCGAACAAAAACCTGAGCCCGGAGGAAGATGCCCCCGGCGGGACAGAGATCTCAGAGAGGTATTGCAGGTCGGCAATGTACGGCAGTGTACTCTCCGGCGGACTCGGTGGGCACATATACGGAGCAGGAGGATGGGACGGAGGCATGTGGGGTGGTAATGTCGAAAAAGCCGCGAAAAGCCATATCTGGGATGTTTTAAAATGGCGCTCGGCCGACCAGATGCAGCACATGGGAAGCTTCCTTTTGTCCGAGGGACATAAATACAAGAATCTTATTCCAAGTGTTGAACTTCTCATGCCGAACAAATCCGGTGCCCTTAAGGATTTCGTTGGATGGTCCTATTGCGCAAGAACTGCTCAAAAGGACCTGTTTCTACTGTACTTCGAAAAGAATTGCCCAAAAGCGAATTTGTCGGGTGGCTTGCCGAACCGCAGATACAAAACGATATGGTTTGATCCTCGAACAGGCGAGTGGATCGAAGCCGGGATTCCGGCTGCAGACTCGACCGGCAAAATCACTTTGCCTGATTTCCCCGGCGACAAGAGAAACTCCCAAACCGATTGGGCCCTGAAGCTTACGTCAGTCGGGGAGTAAGTGACAAGCTTTCGAAGGGATTGAAGCAGGTCCCACAGTTCGGATAGCCTATCTTTTATCTCAAGACAAAGACGAATCATATTCTTCACAAATAAAGTACAGTTTTATTCTTTAACCCATTTCAGTTTTGCAATTCGGATGCCGTCGAGGACACCCTGGTTAAGTGCAGCTATGTAGTATTCGTTTTTATAGTGAATTACTTCCGGAGCGGCGACAGGAAGAGTGCAGAGAAAATACCTCTGATCCTGATTAATCCCAAACATCTCAGGATCATTCGAATAATAAATGTTGGTTTTGGGGACACCTCTTTTTTGACTACTGTCCTTACCCCGGGCGGAAGGGCCATAGGTCTGTGTCCTGAAAAGATAAAAGTCATCGAACCCCAACTTTACCACATGAGGGCACTCAGCAGAGCCGGGGCCGGTCCCCGCCTGGCCGCCAAAGGCCGCAACCGTGGATCGGCTCCAGGACTTGAAATCCCGGGTAGTCCGGACATAGACCATGCCCTGTCGATTCGGGTAGGCCGTGTAGTAGGCAAACCATTTGTCTGCATGCTGCAGGAGCATCACATCGCGAGTGTTGTTACCGGGGCCCTCGGTGAACATGCCCGTCTTGCCGTCGGCCTGAATCAAGCGTGTGAAGTTCTTGCCGTCATTGCTCGTGGCATGACAAATATTCACCCAGTCGCCATAGAACATATGATACGTCCGGCCGATCTTCACAACGTGCGGCGCCTGCAGCCCACCGGGCGTTTCACCCAATGAAGGATCGGCTTCCATAGCGATGCCCATCGGCTTCCAATCGACATCTGTTATTTTCTCCCCTTCCCATCTGTAAAAAAATCGAGTCCGGCCGTCTTTGCCCCCGGCGGTTGTGTTGCGAATGCAGGACCATAACTGCCAGGTACCATCGGCCGCCTGCCAGAGGGCAAAGTCAACCGGCTCCCGCCTTTCAGTTGCATATTTGTGATCCATCGGATTGCCCGCCACCTGCCAGAACTCGCCATCGATTTGCGGCACTAAAACATCCCTGGATATCTCGGACCCATACCCGGCTGCGCCCAAAGCAAAAAACGCAATTAGTAGTACTAATATTCGCTTCATCAATGTACTCTCCAAAATGCTTCCCGGAATATTATTACAAATAACAAATCTGCTTAACACCAATGTAAAGCTCCTTCAACATTTTAAGTTTAAGCCGAATCCGAGGGTTGTCAAAAAATATTTTATCAGATTCTTCATAAAGAAATCCCCCAACCGGGGATGAGACCGGAACAGGAAAACCAGGCGTTAATCTTACGCCGGATACTGATTTTTCATCGAAAAGCCCTTTCATTAACTGACAAAGCTCCCAAGTTGCCCATATTAACATTGGCTTTGTTTTTTCGCCGTCCGAGAGAGCTGTATTTTCCGTATTCCCTTTTTTAACAGATACTTACGTTCATTTACGTCCTTTACAAATTGGCTTTGTTTTTTCAAATCACACCCATTCAACTTGTTTAGGATTTCGGATTTAGTGCTTAGGATTTCCAGCCGAAGGCTGGCATATTGGCTTTGTTTTTTCAAATTAATCTCAATTTTACTCACTATTTTGCCCCATTTTGCCGTACTTTCTGCACTATTCGGCCTATTTTCGCGCGTTTTCGTTGTGGTTTTGTCTTGAAAATTCTGGATTTTTGAGATGATTGCCATTGTATTTTCTGATGTCTGAAATCTGACACCAATGAAAAATCCACAGGATGCCTTGGGTATTTGTGATTGATTAATGTCGATTATCTACTGACTGACGTGCTATGTATCCTGTATTCTATTTATTTTGTGTATTATATCATAAAAAAGCCAAAAAATCCAGCAAAATCCTGCACCCTTCGTCACACGATTCATTGACATTAATGATCTGGTCTAGTATCGTTTATCAAGATTTGTGCCTCTTCGTAGATTTCTCAATAATAGAAGGATAAAAGGCAAGATGGCTGTAGTGCCGACGAGAATTTGTGAACTGGTCGAAACGTTTGACCGGCATATCGAAGCGTATCATTCGCAGCAATATAACGAGACGCAGCTTCGCAGGGAATTCATCGACCCATTTTTCGATGAATTAGGCTGGGACGTTTCGAATAAAGCCGGATACGCCCAGGCTTATAAAGACGTCATTCACGAAGATGCGATAAAAATCGGCGGCGCAACCAAAGCCCCGGATTACTGTTTTCGTATCGGCGGGGCGCGTAAGTTCTTTCTCGAAGCCAAAAAGCCGTCCGTAGATATCAAAGGCGATCCCCACCCGGCCTACCAGTTGAGACGTTATGCCTGGTCCGCCAAATTGCCGCTTTCGGTCCTGACCGATTTCGAGGAGTTGGCCGTCTACGACTGCCAGATGCGCCCGAAGCACACCGATAAGGCCGACGTGGCCAGAATTATGCTCTTCACCTACAAAGACTATCTGAAAAACTGGTTCAAGATCGCCGAGATTTTCAGCAAAGATGCGATCTTGAAAGGCTCGTTTGACAAATTCGCCGCAGCAACAAAAGGCAAACGCGGAACAAGCACAGTCGATAAAGAATTCCTCGCAGAAATTGAAAAATGGCGAAACATGCTCGCCCGTATTATTGCCCTGCGAAACAGAACGCTATCCGTAAGGGAGATCAACTTTAGTGTTCAGCGAACTATTGACAGAATTCTGTTCTTGCGGATGTGCGAGGACCGGGGAATCGAGTCTTACGGCCAGCTTCAATCAATAATCAGTGGCGACAGAACATATCCAAGGCTTTGCGAGATATTTGAGAAGGCCGACCAGAAGTACAACTCAGGCCTTTTCCACTTTCACGATGAACCCGACAGATCCGAAGGGCCGGACGAGTTGACGCCTAATATCATAATCGACGACAAAGACCTAAAATGGATTTTGTATAGCCTCTATTATCCGCAAAGCCCCTACGAATTCTCTGTCCTGCCAGCGGAAATCTTAGGCAACGTTTACGAGCAGTTCCTCGGAAAAGTCATTACGCTCACAACGGGTCACCGCGCCAACGTCGAGGACAAGCCCGAAGTGAAAAAGGCCGGCGGCGTTTATTACACTCCCTCCTATATTGTCGATTACATCGTCAAAAACACAGTTGGAAAGCTCCTTGGGGACTATGTCATTCCGAGCGCAGCCGAGGAATCTATTTTTAATTGTCATTCCCGCGAAAGCGGGAATCCACCAGCAGGACAGCGGCTGACTCCAAGGCAAGTCTCCAATATCAAAATCCTCGATCCCGCCTGCGGCTCAGGCTCGTTTCTGATTGGCGCATATCAACACCTGCTCGACTGGCACTTAAAATATTACACCGAAAACGAGCCTGAAAAACACGCAAAAGGAAAAAATCCTAAAATCTTCGAGACAAATTCACGTCATTCTGAGCGAAGCGAAGAATCTCAACTCCCGCACTACGGACTGACCATTACCGAAAAAAAACGAATCCTCATAAATAATATCTTCGGCGTCGATATCGATTCACAGGCCGTCGAAGTAACAAAACTCTCGCTGCTGTTAAAAGTCCTCGAAGGCGAAAGCTCCGAAACCATAGATAATCAGTATCGACTCTTCCACGAACGAGCGCTGCCCGACCTCGCCGACAACATCAAGTGCGGCAATTCCCTAATCGGCCCCGACTTCTACGATAACTTCGATCCCTCCTGTCATTCCCGCGAAAGCGGGAATCTCGACGGACTCCGCGATAAAATCAACGCCTTCGACTGGCACGCCGAATTCTCCGAAATCTTCTCCGTCAAGAATCCTGGATTTGATGTAGTCATCGGTAACCCACCCTGGGGTGCTACCTATACGAATCCGGAGAAGCTCTACCTGAAGCAAAGATTTCATGTAGCGCATGTAAGGACACCCGAATCGTTCAATTATTTTGTTTGTCAGATGCGTAAATGCGCGAGAGAAAATGGCATAGTTGGTTGCATTATCCCCAGTAGTTTTCTTAAGCAGCACGAATTCTGGAAAACACGAAAGTATATAGTCGATACTTCGTCAATTCTTCGAGTATGTAATCTTGGTGATAGCGTCTTTCACAAAGTTACCGCACCATCATGCATTCTCGTCTTTTTTACATCACGAGAAGTTTCTCATGTTCCTCAGTTCATAGACTTACGAAGATCCAAGCGCGAGACACTGCCAGACGATCTACTTAACGATAGAGGTGCTAGGCACGCAAAACATATGGGAAAGAACTCAGAATCATATCTCTTCCAAATCCACGAAGACATAGACCTTATGACAAAATGCTACAAATGGCCAACTCTCAAAGACGTTGCAGAGGAGGTTGCTACCGGTATTAGTTCTGGCCTCGATAAAGCATTCGTTTATGACCCATCACTGGCAAAGGAATTAAAACTAGAACCCCAGTTATTACGCAAGTTGGTACTCGGTCGCGAAGTAGACCGGTATACCCTAAAACCTACTTCCCAGAAGCAGATAATCTACCTAACTCCTGACGACAATATTAATGAATATCCAAATACAAAAGCAATCCTGCTTCCGTTCCGGATCAGGTTAATGCGACGACGAGAAGCCGCAAACGGAAAAATCCCTTGGTACTCCCTCAATTGGCCTAGACGCAGGAAATTATTCGACAAAAAGAAACTCTTAATTAGGCAGACATCCGAACGAATTCGATCGGTCCTTGACGAGAATCAGTGGTACGCACTGAAAAGTATCATTATCATTCAAATACCAAACGAATCATCATTGACATATGAATACTTGATGGCCTTATTGAATTCTAATTTGATGCACTTTCTCTATGATGATTTGGTGGGAGAACAATCACGTGTATTTCCCGAAGTAAAACCGGTTCAATTATTCAAGCTGCCAATAAGATTAATTGATTTTAACCATCCGGAAGACAAAGCAATGCACGACAAGATAGTAAAAATTGTTGAGCAAATGTTGGATTTGCATAAAAAGGTTGAAGCGTCGAAAACCCCTGACGAAAAAACCCGCCTTCAGCGGCAAATCGACACCACTGACTCCCAAATCAATAAACTCGTTTACGAATTATACGGACTTACCGATGAAGAAATCAAAACAATCGAAGAATAAAACCAAACAGAATGTTGTAGCCGAGGAAATAATAAAGATTTCTTCTCTTATCAATCAAGACAAGTTTAAAGAAGCTCTTGAAAAGATCGAAAATTTTGAAAAGCAAAACCCTACAGATAGAACCATGGAATTCAACAAGCTCGGTTTTTTAGTTGAAATCGGTTCTGGCTTATATGACAAAAAAATTATTCAACAAGGTTTAGATATTGGTGAACAAACGCTAATAAAGCTTAAAAATAAAGAGTACGAAGGTAATATTCACTATAACTTAGCGAATGGCCACCTCGCCTTATACGAACTTTCTGAAAGAAAAATCGGTATTGAGGCAATGACGCAAAGTGAAAATCTACAAAAGGCTAAATTACATTTTAGAGGAGCGATAAAACTCTGCGATGAGCATAATTTAGATTTAAAAAAGAAAATCTGGGTAAATTATGGAAATTGCCTCGATGTTCTTGGGCGTGGAGTAGAGGCATTATATGCCTATGATGAAACATTAAAACTTGATAAACATTGTTCAATGGCAATCTTGAATAAAGCAATAGCTTTATGTTTTTTTGCGGACATTTCAGGAAAATACAGGGGCGGCATTTATCTTGAAGCATATCAAACGATAAAACCAATCATTGATAATCAAGATTTAATAGCAGTAGGAGGCTTAGGCGCAAAGAAGGCGGCTGAAGTTGAATTGCGGAAAATTGAAACTCTTTTTAAAGACAAAAAAGATTTAACAAAAAAACTGAAACACCCAAAATATAATCCAGCAAAACTATCTGATTTTGAGAAGTTTTATGTTGATTTTTGTATTAAAGAGAAGCTCTTTCTCAATTTCCATGTTCATCAGGAACATTGTGAAGCCGCAATTACTGACCCGATTTTTATCCGTCTCATTACGAAAGTTGGTGATAACGCCACATTTTACAATTTTGCGAAATACATTAATCAAATCAAAGAAGATTACGCGGTAGCCAGAGTATTGTTAGTCCAGTCACAATACAAACAAAAAGATTTTGACAGCATCAGCAAAAGAACCGATTTTGTGAACTCACTGGATTATTCTCAATTTAACCTATACACTGGCCTTCTCAAATCGGCATTTAAAGAAGCATATAACATCTTGGATAAAATCGCCGTCTTTATAAACGATTACTACGCTTTGGGATTCAAGGAGGAGGATATTTATTTCACATCAATCAGAAACACAAAACACAAAGAATCCATTTGGGAAGAAAACAATAAAATCAGAGCAAAAATAATACAATCTAAAAATATCAGTCTGTATGCCCTCTGTGATATTTATCAAGATTTTAAGTCGCGTCACTATGGCAAAATACAAAATATCCGAAACACTTTGATACATCGAAAGCTCGTTATTTTCGATTCTATGTTAACGGATTGGGATAAAAAAGATGATAAGCGTAATATCCGTTACGACACAATGTTAAGTGAAACAATTCATCTCTTACAACTGACAAAATCGGCAATTATTTACTTAATCAATTTTGTAAATACTGAAGAAAGTAAGAAAATAAAAGATGGACTGATAGCCCCAATGATTGTTGATACATCACAATTTCTATAACGCTTTATATACTATAGTTCTTTGAAAATAAAATCATTCCGGATGGTAAATGATGGTTTCGTGCGGGCGGGACATATTTCATTGAAGGAGGGGAGAATGAATTTATATAATTCATAAGGTGCGAGACTACACGCTTTGGGGCTCAGAAATCGGCTGGAAATAAGTATGGTATACGCGGAAAATCCGCAATATAATGAAAAAATTGTTTACACAGTTAAATGAATAGATGCGTTTAAGGACAAATTGTTGGCGTCTTGAAATGCTGCTTCTTGTGAAAGGATCTCAAATGAATCGATCGTTGGCTTTCACCCTCATCGCCGGCTTGCTTTTAAATTCTGCGCTTGCTCAAGACCAGACAAGACTTTTGCGTTTCCCGGCAATCCATAAAGACCAGATAGTCTTTACCTACGCCGGCGATCTCTACAGCGTGGCCTCAGGTGGCGGCGTAGCAAGAAAGCTTACCAATCACGTAGGCTTTGAAATGTTCGCCCGGTTTTCTCCGGACGGAAAGCACATCGCTTTTACAGGGCAGTACGATGGTAACACGGAGGTTTATCTAATGCCCGCGACCGGCGGCGTACCTCAACGACTGACTTACACAGCAACGCTCGGCAGAGACGACGTGTCCGATCGGATGGGGCCGAACAACATCGTGATGGCGTGGAAGAATGACGGCAGCAGCATCGTCTTCCGCTCACGAATGCGCTCATATAACAGCTTCAACGGCCGGCTGTATTCTGTGTCCAGCTCAGGAGGCACTGCCGACGAACTGCCCCTTCCCCGCGCAGGCTTTTGCTCTTTCTCACCGGATGGCAAGAAACTCGCCTACAATCGCATATTCCGCGAGTTCCGCACATGGAAACGCTATCGCGGAGGCATGGCCGATGATATCTGGATATATGACTTCAAGACGAAGAAAATCGAAAATATCACCGACAATCCTGCGCAGGATATTATCCCGATGTGGAGCGGCAAAAAGATATTCTTTCTCTCCGACCGAGATGAAAACAAACGCATGAACCTCTTTGTTTATGATCTCGATTCAAAGCAAACCGGGAAGATCACGGATTTCACCGACTTCGACATCAAGTTTCCATCGCTGGGCAAAAGAGCAATTGTCTTTGAAAACGGTGGTTATATTTACCGTTTCGATGTAGAGACCGGGAAATACGAAAAAGTGGTTGTCCATATTCGGGAGGATCTGAGCGGAGGCAGGAGCGAGATTATAAACGTCGCCGACAATGTCACTAACTACGAAATCGCTCCTGACGGTAAGCGCGCCTTATTCGGCGCCAGGGGGGACGTTTTCACAGTGCCGGCCAAATACGGCGCGATCCGAAATCTTACCGATTCGGCGGGCACTCACGAGCGGAACTCCAAATGGTCGCCCAACGGCAAGTGGATCGCTTACATATCCGACGCATCCGGTGAAGATGAAATCTACATCGTCCCCCAGGACGGGAGCGGACAGGCAAAGCAGATTACAAGAAACGCCGAGACGTACAAGTATAGAATCGAATGGTCGCCCGACAGCAGGAAAATCCTCTGGGGCGACAAACGACTGCGTTTGCGATTTGTCAGCATCAGCAGTGGCAAGATCACCGAAGTCGACAAATCCGACAAGTGGGAGTTCAGTGATTATTCATGGTCGCCCGACAGCAGGTGGATCGTCTACGCAAAATCAGAGGTCGAAATGATGGACAAGATTTACCTCCATTCGCTCAGGAATAAGGAATCTTATGAGCTGACCGACGGATGGTACTCGGCGTCGAATCCAATATTCAGCTCGGACGGCAAATTCGTCTTCTTTACCTCAGATCGGGATTTCAATCCGATCTACAGCAGAACCGAATGGAATCACGCCTACCAGGACATGTCGCGGATATATCTTATCACACTCGCGAAAAGCACCGATTCTCCTTTCAAACCGAAAAGCGACGAAGTTGAGATAAAGATCGAGGAGAAAGCAAAGAAAAAAGCAGACCTCGAGAAGACCGATCCGAACGAAGCCACGAAGCAGCCGGAGCAAGCAGAACAAAAGAAGAAAGAGCAGCAACCGAAAATCAAAGTAGACATTGACGGCATCAAGGATCGAATTGCTGTGCTGCCGACCGCGGTGGGTGGTTACCGCAACCTTGCTTCGGTCGGCGAGTCCCTGTACTACAAGCGAAAAAGCACTCTGCTGATGTACAACCTCAAGGAAGAAAAGGAGACCGAGCTCGGTGACATCGGCAGCTTTAAGATATCGGCCGATCAGAAGAAATTGCTGGTTGCCACCGACGGGAAGTACGCCATAATCGATCTGCCCAAGACAAAAATTACAATGAAAGAAACACTCGACCTGTCGGGCATGGAGGCACATCTTGATAAGAAAAAACAGTGGGCACAAATCTTCAACGAATGCTGGCGGCAGATGCGGGAATTCTTCTATGTGCCCAACATGCACGGCGTCGACTGGCAGGCAATGCGTGAACGCTACGGGCCCCTCGTGGCCCATGTGAACCACCGGAACGATCTGACATACATCATTGGCGAGATGATAGGCGAACTCAATGTTGGCCACACATATGTGGGCGGCGGAGAATATCCCAAGTCGAAAAGGATACCGATGGGTCTTCTCGGAGCCGAGATAAAACGCGATTCAAAATCGGGATACTACAGGATTGAGAAGATTCTGCGCGGTCAGAACTGGGACAAGGCTACCCGCTCTCCACTGACTGAAATTGGGGTCGACGCCAACGAGGGCGATTACATTCTCGCCGTAGACGGCAAATCAACCGCCGATGCAGATAACATCTACGATCTGCTGATCAACAAAGCGGGCAAACAGGTAACGCTTAAGCTCAATTCGAAGCCTGCCCGCAGAGGAGCGCGAGAAGTCGTTGTCGTGCCGACCGGCAGTGAAGAGAACCTGTATTACTACGATTGGGTACAGACCAACATTGAGAAAGTTAGCGACGCCACCGACGGCAAAGTCGGCTACATCCACGTGCCCGACATGGGCGCCCACGGCCTGAACGAGTTCATGAAGCACTTCTACCCGCAGATTCGCAAGAAGGCCCTGATCATCGACGTGAGGGGCAACGGCGGGGGCAACGTCTCGCCCATGCTGATCGAACGGCTCCGTCGGGAAATCGTCATGATCGACTTCGGCAGAAACGGCGCGCCCGAGCCGGACCCCTCGGCCATGATCTACGGACCTATGGTCTGCCTGGCCGACGAATTCTCCGCGTCGGACGGCGACCTGTTCACCTACCGCTTCAAGCAGAACAAACTCGGAAAAGTCATCGGCAAACGAACATGGGGCGGCGTCGTCGGAATTCGCGGCTCTCTGCCGCTTCTGGACGGCGGCTTTCTCAACAAGCCGGAGTTCTCCCGTTACGACGTGGAAGGCAAGGATTGGATCATCGAGGGCTACGGCGTCGAACCGGACATCTACGTCGATAATGATCCAGCCAAAGAATATGCAGGAATCGACCAACAGTTAAATAAGGCAATCGAGGTAATTCTCGAAGAATTGAAGACAAAGGAGAAAGAGATACCACCATTACCACCCTACCCGGTTAAGTAACTACAGAGACAGTTGAAACTAAAATCAGGAACAGCCACGAATGGCGGTCCGTTAAGGTTTTCAAAGAAAAAGGTCTCGCAGACGCAAGATTAGACCTGAACGATGCGGCTAATACACATAAGCCGGCGGTTCTGGTTTTTCTTGTATTGTTTTCCGGAAGATTATTACAAAGAGCAAAACCTGCTTAATTCCAATGCAAACTTCATCACCACGTCAAGTTCAGGCCGCATCCGAAGGTTGTCAAAAAAGTATTTTTTCAGATTCCTCAGAAAGAAACACCCCCAAATCATTTTGAGGGTGTCACTATGCGATTTTCAGTAATCTCGGAAGATGAGGTTATTTGTTTGCCTGTTGTGCGATGTCTGAGGCAGGAACATCTACGGGATTTTCCTTTTCACCGGCAATATCATCTAAAGAAGGCAGACTCTGCACCTGGTATTTCCGGTTCAGCCCCCCACGGATTATCCATGCCACACCAACGCCTATAAGGACAAGAGCTATTGCCGGGGTGGGGCCTCCATGTGGTGCTACAAAACTCCAGCCAATTCCGACAATAAGCAGCGCAATTCCGATGGTGAGGTTCTTTATTCATTGTGCGCCGTTTTGTTTGGGAGGCCTGAGCTCAGACAGGGGCGTTCCCCTTTCGATGGCCGCCAGTATCTGCTTATGTTCGAGTCGTTTCTTAATGACGTATACAATGCAGACAGCAATGACGGGAACAAAACATCCAAGCAATATCATTGTTACTCCTAAAGCTTCCTGAGGACTCATTTTTTACCCTTTCAATTTTGCTTTAATTTAAGATTGTTTCTCTTATTTCAGATTTATAGAGCCGCTGCTGGTTTTCAGATACAGCATGCCTTTTCCTTCGCCTATGGTTCCTTTGATTTTCTTATTACTGATTTCTCCGCTTATCGTTATTGGCCGATTTGTTCTTATTGAGCCGTAGCTGGTCGATAAATCGATCTTGCCGGAGAAATCGGGTGGCGCTACGAAATCGATACTCCCGTAAGAGGTAACCAGGTTTGCAGCGATTTCAGCCGGCGTTGAGTCCGAACAGGCGATATCGAGATCGCCGCTGCCGGATTTAACTGTAAGGTCATTTGTCGTAATCTGCCGGCAGGTGATGCGACCATAGGAGGTGGATACATCGGCAGTATCCGAGACAGCCTCTGTGACCTTGACGCCGCCGCTGCCTGAGTGCAATTTAATTGAATCGCCTTTGAGTTCGTTCGAGAGGATTGAACCATAAGATGTGTGCGCATCACAATCGCCGAAAGAGGCATTCGTGATCCTGATTTTGCCGCTGCTGGTTTGAAGTTTTAAATCACCATCCGACATATTCTCGCAGGTGATAGAACCATAGGATGTATCCAGTTGTGCCGAGCCTTTAATATTCTCAGCGGTAATCGAGCCGCTGCTGGATTTTATAGTGACATTGTCGCCGGAAATGTCCCTGCATTTAACTGAACCATAGGACGTGTTCAGAATAACCGGTCCTTCGATATTCTCCGCAGAAATTGAGCCGCTGCTGGTTCGGCCATCTACGCTCCCGTTGATATCGGTAAGATCAATCTCACCATACGAGCTTGAACATTTGATGTTTGTTTGCCTTGGAACGGTTATGTTGTAACTGACGCTTATCGAGCGTTTGCGTTCTTCAGGTGGTTTTTCAGCCTTGACAGTAAGTGTATCATCGACTACCTCAAGTTTGATTTTTACCTGTTCAGCCAATTCCTGCGCCCCCTGCTCCGTAGGAGCTCGACCACATATCTTAGCGACTACATTGCAATCGGTTACATCGGCACCCGTAATTGTAACCGAACCAAAGCTGGTTTCTGCAACGAGAGTGGAACCTGAAGCAAGATAGGTTTGCTGCTGAACCGTCCTCTCATATTTGGCCTGTCCCCAATTGCCTATTCGAATATCGCAGCCGGTGATAATCAGCATCGGGGCCAGGCAAAAGCCCAGAGCCAAAATTATACAATATTTCTTCTTCATTTTCGTTTCTCCGGATTTTGTATCAGCATAGCCTGCTATCTTATTCTTATCGAGCCGTTATAGGTCTCAAGATGCAGCTTGCCTTGACCCGTACCGATTGTGCCTGTGAGTTTGCTCTTGCTTACCTTTCCGCTTACTTGTATTGGAAGGTCGGTGTTTATTGAACCGTTATGAGTCGAGGCATTAACCTGGGCGGATAAATCAGGCGGGGCTGAGAAATATATACCACCATTGTAGGTTGTCAGTGATATAGAGCAAACAGATGGAGAGTCTTTGGAATAAAACACCTTTACACTACCGTTATGTGTTCTCAGTTGTGTATCACCTGAAATTTCTGTGCAAATTATTGAACCGTTATATGTATTAAGTATGGCCGAGCCGGAAACCTTCTCGGCTGTCACTTTGCCATTGTGCGTTGCGGCATTGACCTGGCCGGTGATGTCTGTGATTCCCACGGACCCGTTTTGTGTTAGAAGCTCCAGGTTCGTCTGATTCGGGACGTTTATATCAAGGCTGACACTTACAGATTTGTTTCTCAGGTTAGTAGGTCTTTCAATTCTGGCAGTCAGCCGATTGCCCAAAGGTTCAAGTGTCACCTTTATCTTTTCGGCAAGTTCTTTGGCATCTTCTTCTGTTTCAGCACGTGCGACAATAGTGGCTGTCAGATTGCAGTCAGCAACATCGGCCCCATTGATTGTGATCGAGCCGTTGTTGGTTTGGGCTGCAAAGGTCGAGCCATGCGACAGAGGCGCTGATAACTGCACTGTTCTTTGGTATTTTGCCCGCATAGCACAACTTCCCATGTTAAAACAACAGCCGGCCAAAAGCATTAACAAGCACAGCATGCAACCCAGCGGCACTCTTGTGACATGTTTTCGTTGCATTTTCACTCCTTTCAATTTTAATCTGCTTTATTCGATTACTTTATTCTTAATGAACCTGATTTGTCAATAGATAGAGCATCACGACACTAAATAACTGGCCCGGACTTAGCGTTTCTGCAAGCCTTCTCTTGCCTGCCTTAACAGAACAACCTTACTCCACCCGTGATTTTCATAGTTGTCTGCGGCCTTATCCGATCCTTTCCCTTTGATACTCTCCATTTATCCCACTGGGACCTATACTTACAAGAGGTACACCCACTAAATCATCCGTTCGACGACAGATTCTTTTTAGATCGCTCTTTATACCGCCAGGATTGTACATGATCTCAGTTCTAATCCATTCAAACTCTTGATGGCTTAGCGTGCCGATATAACGGCATAAACCTGCCCATTCTGCCGGATCTATGCCTTCGGACAGTTCACACCATACGCATGTTTCAGCAATTGAGGGTTCCGAGAATAGCAATCCCTGAGATGCCATAAGCTTAACTCCTTAAATAACAACCAGTTCAAATTATTATCAAAGAAGGGCTTAGGTTTGACGTGCCGGTCAGAGGTCGGTTCCACCCTTGAAACGACTAAACAGAAAAATACCATATACAATCGAGTGGGTCAAGAAAAATATTATACAAATCTGTTCGGGCTGAAAAAGCTGCGAAGTATCACGTATTTCCCTCTGAGAGATAAACAATTGCAGGCAGAAGCTGGGGAAAGACGAAGGAACTTGAGCAAAAAGCTATTTATCTGTTATAATCCCGTTGTGAAAAGATTGTATTGGACAAATCCTGATGTCTACGAGATTGAAGTAGAAGTCACGCCTATCGGCGACCGCACAGTAACTATAGATCCGATAATATTTCATCCTGACGAAGGAGGACAGCCGGCGGACAAAGGCATGCTTGACGAAGCTGATGTTCTGAATGTTGAAATCATCGAGGGCCGGATAATTCATACGCTTGACAAGCCACTTGCCAACGGCAGGTGCATTGCACGATTGGACAGGCACCATCGGCTGCATACTTCAAGCCATCACACCTCTCAACATATTATCTCAGGTATAGCCGAGAAGCGTTTCGATCTAAACACGACAGGTGTTCATATTGGACTTGAGAGAAGCACCATTGACCTTGATAACAAAACCGATTGGGAAACGGTTCGGGCCCTTGAGCGATATTCGATGGAAGTAGTCACTGAAAATATACCTGTTGAGACAGTATTCAACGACACTGACGTTCGAACGCGGTTTGATATAAACAAAATCGATTCGGATATGATCCGCGTGGTGAAGATTGGCAAGTATGACATATCTGCCTGTTGTGGAGCCCATGTTCGAAGAACGGGTGATATCGGAATCATCAGAATTGTGGATATTGAAAGCAAGAAGAAAGGAACGCGGCTTTCGTTTGTTGCCGGTCGAAAAGCTCTTGAATACTCGCAAACCGAGACTTCCACATTGAGAGAGCTTCGAAAGTTGTCCAAGTGTTCAACACTCGAACTTCCTGTGATACTCCAGAAGACGTTAGATCATTCAAAGAGTTTGAACAAGGAAGTGGATAGATTACAGGCCTTGATGTTGCCTTATCTTGTAGAATCGGCCGAGATTATAGAAATCGAATCATCAAAGATCGGCATTCAAATCGATGTAATCTCCGACAAGTATGCGGGAAAGCTGGCAGCACTTATAGCAAGTGAAATTGATGGAACCGGAATAGTGGTCGGCAACGGTAATATTGTGATAAATTCCAGGGATTTAAATGCCAATACTCTCTTCCAGAAACTCCAAAAAGATATTGGCGGGAAAGGCGGGGGCTCATCCCACGCCGCACGTGGCAAGCTGGAAAAGACAGTGACAACCGAACAGATAATCAGAATTCTAAAAACCCTTTAGCAAGGATCTGTTCATTGTTATTTCACCAACGGCATCGCAGAAACGACACACTCAGCTATTCTCAGTGATAACTTCACGGGCATCCAGCATCCTGTCTTGCTGTATGCCAAAACTACCTGAGGTTCGAGAACTAACCAAATCCGAATTTTGAGTGACTCGTTCGCTTGCAGTGACTTCTTGAAGTAGTCTTTCGTTGGCAGCCTTCAACTTGGCGAATTGCTGTTCAAGACATTCCTCGGCCTGTCTATATTTAGTGATTTCGTGTTGGAGCTGTTCGATTAGCTTCTGGAAGTTTGTCCACTTTCTCGTAGCCTCCTTCCATCGCTTCTGTTTTCCATCGCTATTTGAGACAGAAGCCAGACGATTGCCCTTGAAATCTTCAAGTCCATGATGAGCAACTCTGCCGGTATCTAAATTTATCCCGATGGTTGGAGAGTGCTCTGGCGTTTGCATCGGCCTCACTATTCTGGTTTTTGCTTTTCGTCGTTGTCTTATCATCAGCAGCAGAACCAAAACTAAAGCTGTCAAGGCTGCTGTTAGAAGTTCCCATCTGGCCCACTCTCGTCCATTGTATAGCCACGAAGCGTACTGTGCGGCTCTGTCAATAAGGCTTTCTACGGTCATTCTTTTTACCTCCTAAACTTCGGCTAATCGCCAATCCATTTGCTTTCAGTTTTTTCCGTAAGACCCTATTCAAGGTAACTTTGTCCCGTGGAGTTGTCGTCAGGGTTACCGTAAGAAGATGAACGTAGAGTTGTTTTTCTCATTTGGCGTTCCTTCGCGACAGAATACGGCCTCCGGTTAAGAGCATTTTTGCTTACCCTCTTGCTGCCTTTGTACTACAGAACAGGTACTTTTTATGGAAGAAAGCCAGATGCTAAACGACGATAAGGCCTTCTCACCACTTCTCCTAATACATGCGGCATATAACATCAAGTTCAGTAACACATGTCAATAAAAAAGTCCTATAAAAATAGTTATTTTTAAAAAACTGCGAATTTGCCCCAAAACATCGCCACCTAACTTTTGCTCGCTCAGGCAGCTTAAACTTCATAGCTTTTACAGACCCAAGCGAACATAAGGGTATCCAGATGGTGTGGCGTTGGATAAACCGAAGATTTTTCTTGACGTAAAGATGGCTAAACTGGTATAAATAGATTCATGAGCATCTGTGGGTTTTCATTTTTCCAGTAGGCAAATTTATACCTCTTATCTGGGTTTTTGCACATCTGGATTAACCGCCCACTTTTGTTTTTTGCAGCAAAAAAGTAGCGTTAAACGGCAAAAAATGGGTGTTTTAATATAGCCAAAACGCATGATTAACCTTTTTTAAGGAGGATTATTATGTATAGAAAATTAATTCATTTGGTTTCTTTTGTTTTGGTGCTGGGGCTGATTGGCGCCGCAGAGGCGGCTTTCGATACCGTGGGTGTATACGATCCGGACGATGCCCCCCACCACAATCAAGTGGATCAAAGTGGTGTGTACGACAGCCATACGGGCAACGCCGGGCCTGAGAATGTTATCGATCTGGCAACATTTCAAGCTCTGATCGGCCCTGCCTTTGCAGACGATGCCGGAGGCGTAGTCAGTGGCGAAAGTCCAGACGACAGTATGGGATCGGATGATGTTGTCATCGCCAACTTTGGAGTCAACAGAACCAAGTCTGTGAACTTCGCAAGCACCAGTGGACTCTCATTTGGCAGTGGCTCAAGCGCCGGCAATCGCTTGCCAACATCGGGAGATAGGCGCTTTTCGAAACCCGGCGGCACCGGCGGCGACTACGTGTTCGATATCGGCGCTGTTACCGGTGGTGCGCCGGTCGAGGTGATTACATATTTTGCAGGGACGTTGCTTTATCGAGACAATCGCGATCTGAACCCTCAGGTGACTGCGACCTTCAGCGGTGGCGGCACCGTAACAGCAATCGCAGACATGACTATGGGTGCTCCCAGTAACTCCAAGGATACATTTTTCGGCTTTGTCGCACCTCCAGGCGAAGGCATCGTGAATGTCAATTTCGTTCTTGCTGAATTCACCAATCTGGACGACATGGCTTTTATCACCTCTGCTTTTGTCGTGGTCTCAGAAGCAGCTTCTAATCCAAGCCCTCCTAAAGGGGCAACAGACGTGCCACGAAATGTGGTCCTTAGCTGGACGCCGGGAGCCTATGCCGACACGCACGATGTATACTTCGGGACCAATTTCGACGATGTAAACCAGGCTACGACAACAGCCGACCCAGGCGGTGTTTATAAGGGACGCCAAGGTCCTAGCTTCTATCCTGTCAGCGGAGCCACTCGTTTAGATTTCGGGCAGACCTACTACTGGCGTATTGATGAGGTCAAAGCGCCCCCGGACCTTACGATATATAAAGGCGCTGTCTGGCAGTTTACGGCCGAACCGGTTGCTTATCCGATTGCCGGTGAAAATATAACGGCCACAGCTTCCAGCAGTTCACCCTTTAAAGGGCCTGAAAACACCGTCAATGGCTCCGGGCTTGACGAAACCGGTCTATTGCATGGCAAAGATGGCGACGATACCATGTGGCTGAGCGATGTTACAGGACCACAACCGACCTGGATCGAATTCGAGTTCGACGGAGTCTATAAACTTCATGAGATGTGGGTTTGGAACTCCAATGAAAGTCTGGAGGCGGTAATCGGTGTAGGATTCAAAGATGTTACCATTGAGTATTCAGTCAATGGCACCGACTATGCGACATTGGGTACAACTCATGAGTTCGCCCGGGCGCCCGGAACGCCCGACTATGCACATAATACTACTGTTGATTTTAGTGGTGCGGCAGCAAAGTATATCAGGCTTACAGCTAACAGCAACTGGGGAGGCTTCTTTCCCCAATATGGCCTGAGCGAGGTGCGCTTCTTCTCCATACCTGTCTATGCAAGAGAGCCCGACCCTAATTCCGGCGCAACAGACGTGGGTGTGGATGCGATTCTCAGCTTCCGAGCCGGAAGAGAGGCCGCCTCGCACGATGTGTATCTTGGCGCCGACGAGCAGGCTGTTATCGACGGCAATGTCCCTGTTGCCATCGTGACCGAGACCAGCTATGCTCCCGCTCTTGATTTAGCCGGAACTTACTACTGGCGGGTTGATGAGGTGAACGATGCCGAGATTCCTACAACCTGGCAAGGTGACATCTGGAACCTCTCGACACAGGAGTATCTTGTTGTGGACGATTTCGAGTCCTACAATGATATTCCAATCGGGGAAGAGGGCAGCAACTTAGTATATGGGACATGGGTAGACGGGTTTGAGAATCCGGTAAACGGATCGACCATAGGTTATAATGTACCGTTCCAGCCCACAATAGAGACCTCGATTTTTTATGACGGCGAGCAGTCTGTGCCCCTTTTCTACGACAACACCGTGGCCACCTATTCAGAGGTCACAGCTAATATCGCTGATCTACAGGCCGACCGGGATTGGAACAGGCATGGCATTAAAGCCCTGACGCTTCGGTTCTTTGGCGATCCGAACAATGTTGCGCAGCAGATGTATGTGAAGATCAACGGCTCCAGGTTAGCGTACGAAGGTGATGCCGAGAACTTGAAACG
>Ga0307378_10002284_pt1 | contig 29724 bp, 53 predicted proteins | sample UN1MG_FD_202238 | JGI IMG/M metagenome (GOLD analysis project Ga0307378, IMG submission 202238) | Soil microbial communities from Risofladan, Vaasa, Finland - UN-1 | ecosystem: Environmental > Terrestrial > Soil > Coastal area > Acid sulfate soil | place: Finland: Risofladan, Vaasa | collected... | reverse complement strand
ATGCAGGCCACCTAGATCTTCACTTTCTTGCCCTTGAATTGACCTTCCATTTCCGATAGGCTGGGCTCCTTCTTAGGAGAGCCGCCCCGGTGGATCTTGGTCATGTCGGGCTCCTTCCAGACCTTCTTCTTACCCATCTTGAAAATACATGGTAGTTAAAACATAAAACTTTTACTATGTGTTTACATATTAATTACCGTGTCACACCCAGAGATCGGCAGCCTCGTAAGAGCCAAAGACGAGATGTGGAGTCGGCTGCGGCAAGAGGATTATATCGGTGCCCTCCGCATGATGAGAGCGATCCTCAGCGACATCCGGCAGGACGACGTACCCGACGATTTGTTTGACAAAATCATGAAAGAGGAGAACCAGGCACAGGGCACCGAGAGCAGCAAACAGTACAGGCGGCACCTAACCAGCTCAGCACATACCTATTGGAAGTGGGCGAGGGAGATCGTGCAGATACTATGGAAACCCAAGTCCGGTAAAAGCTACCTCTACGATAAATCCTATGGGGTTGAAGCCCGCAGAGACACCACGTTTAAGAATACTAAGCCGTGGACGGAGGAATAGGTTTGGAGCTAATTCAAGAAGCTGAGAAGCTGGAAGAGATCGGTTTCCTATGGGAGTACATCGACAAGGCCGCCCAAGGCGGCCCCCGAGCTAAGACCATATTCATAGCGGTCACAAGCAAGGTAGAGGGTAAGATCAAGTCCGAGGGCCTCAGCTTCGGGCAGGGAAAAAGCCTGTTCGCGTGCATACTTGAGAAACAGATCTTCGAGAGATACGACAGCGTACTGGGGCTGGAACCCTGGGAAGCCGTCAAAGACAACATAGGTTACACATGGAAGCACCACATAGCCATCGTGGAGCAAGCCGCCATACGGCGTAAAGTGGCCTACACGATGGACGACCTTCAACGAATCGCGGGAAAGAGCAAGAGCCGCGACATCTACGTACAGTCCTGGGCCGAGTTCCTATCGACGGCCCGCCCATTCATGGGCGTCGTGATATTCACATGCCCCAGCGTCGGAGAACTCGCCAAATGCTTCAGGGAGCTGGTGAACTTCGAGATCAAGATACCATACGAGGGCTACTACGAGGTACAGTTCCTCAAAGCCTACAGCGACTACAGCCGACCCCTTGAGCCTCTACTATCTATGAAGTACAAGGGAGAGAACACCATACCCAGAGCCCCGGAACACTTCATCAAATGGTACATTGACTGGCGCAAGGAAAGCAGCCTCGAAACCTTCAGAGACAGAATCGTAAACTGGGGAGAAAAAAACAAAAAACAAAAAACAATAGCCCCAACCTTTAGAGACTTCTCCAACAACTACAGAGAGAACGGTGGTAAAATGGATGATCATGAACTACAGATCATTTGGAACAGCATGTACCCCACCGAAGACACCACCACCTTAAGCTAATTGAATATATATTTATAGTATTATCCTGATTCATCTGCCTTCCCCGTCCATAATGGGGCAAAACACCAGTATTTCCGTGTAATACTATTGTAGGAAATGTTATAAGGTTAAACACGGTGTACTTACATGGTATAAAATGGGGTTCCTAAGCGACTGGTTCTTTGAAGGGTTATGCTGGTCCTCCCTTGTCGGTTTATTCTACTATGTGTTCGGGTTAATCGTGGACTATGAATCTGCATGGAGTAACCTTGAAGTCTTTATCACGTTGTTCTCAACTGGGTTCTTAATTACCGCAATAATCTATGTCACCAATTCAATACAGGAGATCAAAAAATGAATCGCCCGAAGGTTACTGAGGATCTCCCCGAGTGGCCCGGCTGGAAAACCATGAACTGCTACCTAGCCAAAGCAGATGAAACACCCTATCCAGAGGACTCTAAAAACTATACCGTGATCACCTTCGAGACTGGATGCCGCAGAGCTGAGGCCATAACCATACGTAAGGACCAGGTATCATATAATGAGGAAGCCATAATCATACGCCGTGTACCTGTACTGAAACACCGTGCTACTACGTGGCGAGACATTGTTATCCTCCGTGACGATAAAGATCCTTGGGCTGAGACTTTGGTAGAGTATGTGGAGTCTCTTGATCACGAATATCTTTACCCAGCACGAAACAAATTTAGCCGAGGGGTCATACCAGGAAAACACACTACGGGTCGTACACTCTACAATCGCATATCTGAGATAGACACAGAACTACTTATTGAGGAACGTAACATGTGGCCTCACGGACTACGGGGCATGAGGGCCAGCATGCTTGTTTCTGAAAGAGATTTCAGTCTACAGATGCTTATGAAATGGTTTGAATGGGCTCGCCCAGACATGGCGATCCATTACACAAAGACTAGAGATCTAGCAAGGGCGATGGGAATAAAGAAACTACCAACTTGAGAGAAAAGAGGCAAAAAAAATGATTGAATTTTATGCATATTTAGCGGGGCTTATAGATGGTGAAGGGTGTTTTTTGGTCCACAAACACGCAAATAAAAAATGTTCTCTTGGGTATTCATGGCAAATATCTATGACAATTACTCAAAATAACAATGCCTTTTTACAAAGTATAATCAATGAATTAGGATATGGACAGTTAGTAAATTCACGCGCACATTTTATTGCATTCTCTTCAAATTATCTTCGTAAATTAATCCCAAAAATAGCACCATATTTGAGAATAAAGAAACCCCAAGCAGAACTTGTCATGGAGGCACTAAGTATAGCGAAATTAAGAATAAAACACATTAATATGGAAAGAACTAATCAACGGTTAGAAGAAATAGAGTTAGAACTAAAAAAGCTAAAAGGTGTCTTATAATTTTCCAACACAAATACCCTAGACCAGATGAGTAAAAGATCACTCCTCAAAAACCTGAGTTTGGGGGGCTTTTAAATTGTGGTATAGATGCCGTTTACGATATAAGCTACTATGATGGTGGACACGATGGCCCCTAAAACTACTTTAAAGAGTTGCGGGTCGAACCCGTTTTGAAGTGTCTGCTGTACCCCGAACACAGCCAATACAACGGGTATAAGATAGAAGATTAGGAGATAACTGTTTAGCCTGCTCTTCAATTCAACGAGGGAGGATGAAATGGCTGCCCAATGTATTATTACTTTCTTTGAGCTACTGTGGACAACATTGATGGTTATAATGTTCGTTCCGTCATCATAACTCCAACTGCTTGCTCCCTCCACATCCTGGGGTCTACCTTTGTCTCCGCAGTAAACTTTAGTGGTGCTGGTCGTGCCAGAAGGAGCAGAACTTATGAAAGTGAAAGAGTATTCTGAAAGGGTCTTTTTGGTAATTTGGTCATATTTAGCATTCACGAAATATATTGAATCAAAAAGATTAAGACGATAGTTAAACAGAAAAGCGTTGTAAGAAACTACTCTAATATTTATGTTTGCTTTAGCCCAAGTTAAAAAGGATTGCATTATACTCAATTCAGATGGATGCGAATGCCCATAAACATGAAAGTATGGGATACCGAGATATTTTAACAAGCATAAATTACTTTTTAATGTTTCAACGTCAGATCCACCAACCGCTCCATACATTCTGGTGGTCAAATACATTCCATCAACATAAAGAATGTTTCCGCCGAACTCAAGTTGAAACAATTGATAATTATCTGGAATAAATAGACTTGAACCAAGAATCATTGAGTTAGGATATTCTACGCCCACAGCTTTCGTAACATTTTCATTTCCATAATGTCCATTCACAACGGCGGTGCTAACATAGGCATTATGAATGTCTTTGTATCTAGCATACCCCGTCGTCGTACTCGTAACCCGTTCTACACATTTAGTATAATTGTCTTTTACGTCCTGAAAGTTTGGATGAACAACCAGTTCTATATAAGGTGAAACGAGAAGTCCTGTATCACCATTGTCTACAATTTCGTTTGGTGGAATTTCTAACAAGACAAAGGGAACCTTATTTACATCCACGAAATCTTTGACTAATTGGTTGTTAGTTGCATTGTCATAACTACTATAATCGTCCATACAGAAGGTAAGAGTCATAGTTTCTGGCTGTTTAAATACGTCTAGCATCATGTTTAAGGCAACTAGATAAATCAAGTTTCTATGCCATCTTAACGGATTACTTCCCGTATTGGTCGAAGGAGGGTCATAGTTGTCCATATAAGCCCAACTATTAACGATGTAGTTTTTGCTCCCATTATACACTAGTAATGGAAAGTCTCCTAAGGTGGTGTTCCCCCAACAAATTATACTTGCTGAAGCACTAACCGTAAGATTTGCGATATAAGTTGCTGTTGCCCCAACATTTACAGTATGACCCTTTAGAATTTCGGGTGCCTTGTCTGTAAAACTGATGTTCACGGGTGTAGAAACCGCTGTACCATCATGTGATGCATCTTTAATCAAACCAAACATTGGGTCAAATGCAACATTATAGCCTGCTCCGCCTCGATAGTCTGCAAGAATCGGTGTAATCGTAACGATTAAACAACTATCAACAGATGGGGCATAAGCACTAAGAATATCTGGGCTTCCGATTACAATTAAGTCAAACGAGTCTAGATAAGACGTGTTTAATGCAGGATCATTCACATATTCCCATTGAGTCTGTGTAAACGATATTCCGCTTACGCTAAGAGCTTTATTGATAGTAAATCGCAAATCGTTTGTTGACCTTGTATTCTGTTTTCGAGATGAAGTTGCTATATCAGTCGTGTTCACGTAAAGATAAATAATATCCACGCTGGAAGGAGAAGCATTTACGGAAACAGAGTTTAGATGAAGTAACGTAAAAGTTCCGATTGGCACTAACAACAACAAACATAGCAGCGAAACTAAAACAAACTTACGCAACAGAATAAACGTGCGGGTTGAATGGCTCATCCCTCACGCCTCCTCCTCGGCTTCGTCACCTAGTTGAAGTTCCTTACAGGGTTTGGGATTTTTTGTCATGGTATTTACATGGTAAAAACTATATAAAAGGTTATATCTTCTTCACCTGAGTAAAATGGACCTAGTTAATTATTATCACTGAGTTATAGTAAACGAACAATGAAATCAAGACTATGGGTAATATTGTATTACTGACCGGCTCAGGTAATGTAAAATGCATGACCACACCGAGGATTAAGAAGAGGGCCGGGGCTATCACTAACTCCACAAAGAAATATTCCAAGAGGCTACCCTTGAACCATGCCATATCCTTCACCTGTACCATTAACGGATGTTTCATTGCCAAATGTGAATATGCGTGTTGATTCCTTTAGAGCCACCCAGGAGGGGTGCTTAATTATTTTTTCCGCAACTGCCTCAAGTTCCTCCTTTGTGAGAGCTGGGTTTTCACTAGGTTCTAGTCTTGCGCCCCACTTACCATAAGTGGCCTTACAATATAATTCTAATTCCCAGCAAATTCGATTAGCTAGGAGAACGGCATAATTAGTAAACACCGTGTTCTTCTTGAGTGCGTCATCATAAACCGCGGAGTTCAAGCACTCTACCAATATCATCATATCGCATCCATGTCATTTATTTTTCCTCCTCTTGATCGCCCACTTCACGGACACCGATATTAGGTTTCATTCAAACCACCCTAAAGATTCGTTTGAATACCCACATTGGCATTCCAGCCATATGTTTCCCGTCTGTCTTTCGCCATGAGTTGTGTTTATAGAGCCCACGACTTCAGAGCAACGATATATGGGGGTTTTACATTTCTTGCATATACGGTTTGTTTTTTCTTTCATTCTTGGTCCTTCTCCTCATCAATTAAATGGACGTTCACCCTAAGAACGGTGCCGTTCTTGATCTTGTGGGCCTTAGCTACATTGTAGGGAATCGTGACCACTAGGCTGTTCCCGCTTCTCCGAACCACCGCATCGAAAGTGCTAGTCATTTTGAATACTTCTCCAGAGCCTGTGTTGAGTCTTCCCATGCTTGTGTTATTTTGATTCTCACCCCACAGCTTTCACAAGCGTAGTACAAGATTCCTGCTAGAGCATGGTTCCTTGAACCTATTGGCTTCATCCTTCTTTCCTCACCACAGAGACAATATGCTTCCATCCCTTTTCACCTGTCTTATTATGTCTTACACTAGTATTTAAGTCTTATTCTGTCTTACCGTCCACTGGGTTACTACATCTTAGGATGTTGAGCAGTTTAGCATCCTGTTCAGGATGCCCACCCTGATGGTGATGGCCGCGACGGTCGCGGTTTTATGCCTACAGGCATAAAACTAACACGCGCCCGTGAGCGCGTTTTTGGGTGGTGGGTGGGTGAATGTGGGTAAATAATCCTTATTTTTGGGTTTTATCCGTTTTTAGGGCATTTCGGGACAAAAAACATTTAGTGAAATCCTTTGAATTTTAAATAGTTTAGTGTAACGTTGTAGTGGTTGAGTGAAAGTGCATCCTTCGGTTGATACTATTCACGGACACTTTGTGATGCCTCTGCATAGTCAAATAGGTTAGAACTCAGCCCTTCTTTATGAATCCAGGATAATGTAAAGTCCCGGTATTCTGGGTTTATTTCACAGCCCCATGCTTCCCGACCCATTCTAAGAGCTGCTAAAGGTATTGAACCGAGGCCACACATGGGGTCAACGATAAGATCACGAGGGTTGCTTACGCCTTCAATGAGTTTTGTGGCTATAGCGGTGCCTGTCATACCTGGATGTTTGGGGCGGTTTTCAGGAAAATATCGTTCCATTGTCTGAATATCTCCCATAGCTGAATGTGCGTCTATGGTGTCATGCCAATCTCTATCATGTTGAGTGGGGCCACACCACTCAGAATCAGGCATTCTATAAACTAGAATAGGGGTCGTTGCATAACTCCATGACATATTCTTTGGCTTCTTAGTGGGAAGGATGAAAGTACGGTGCCATATCAAAATACGATCCGGTTTGGGGACATGGGGCAGCCAATCATATATGCTTACCCAAGGTCCAAGAATTAGATTCCATTTAGCTGTAGACCATTCAAGCAGCTCTTTTACCCATTTATGATAAGGCTGATCATCTTTGAAATCTCCATAGTTTTTACCCAAGTTAAATGGAGGATCTACTATCATAGCTATGGCGTTCTCAGGGCATGAAGTATACCTGAAATCACCCAGCTCGATAGTTATCATGTATCCGTCTTTCCATCCCGTTTCAGGTAGTCTTCATGCCAGATTATGTATTCCCCGTTACGGCATCCAATTATGCCAGCATCTTTACCCTTCTTTCTCTCGTTATGTGCCCACATGTAGACATTCGAATATTCGTTGCGATCTAATGCGAAAAGGTCTTGACCTTGTTTTAATTGGTCACGTATTTCTTGGATGAAGGTCATTAACCTATACCTCCTCTCCAAATAATCCGATCATGGCTTGGTAGCCCTTCACTGATTCATGTATCTCTTCTACCCAGTCAATTATGCCGTTAGCCATTGTCTGACTTAGCTTTCTATCTACCACAAACTCAACGTAGACCTCTTGAGGATCATCAAGTTCTTCGTCTTCTAAATGCCATGCCTGGAGAAAGGCCACCGTCCTTAGCTTGATTGGGTGATAGACAGACGAGTTCAATATGTAATCCAAGATGTAAATAGAGGCATCATGGTTTGATGGGTGGACCCATACATGAGTGTGAACGCACTCACCGACATTTGCTATCTGTTCTTGAAAGTCTATAGATAGTTCCTCAGACACGGTGAAGCAATAGATCTCCCCTTTCCTAATTTTCAAGGGGTTGCCGTTTTTCTGTTTCAGCGTGTAGCGACTAGACATTAATCCGTCTTCCTATTTACTAAATGGATATTTTGTTTTTTGACCCATTCTGGAGTAAAAACAACCACCCCCCAAGGCTCAGTTCTTATTACCTCAAATAAGTAATAACACCCAAAGGGGATAATTAAAAATGAAAATAGTCTGTATTCTGTATTAATATAGGATACAATATGATCTATAACAAAAGCTAGAGAAATCCATAAACTAGGAACCAAAATAATCCAAACAAAAGCCCCAAGTTTAGATGTATGAACAGAATATTTAACATCACACTCAAAACCAACATGAGCGTTAACCCCCATTAAATATGCCATATTTCCTATTTTTTCTCCCATTTCTTTTTCTGCCTTTTTCCGTTCTTCTTCACTATATTGTAACATCGGCCTAGTATCCCGTTCATCATATAGATAATACCATTCTTGAATTAGCATATTTGGATCTTTGATATATCCACGGTTTTTATATGTGCCTTCTTTTTCACCAAGTTCTCTAGTTCTAACTTGATAAAATCCGCATTTTGAACAAACTCTTTCATTCTTCATATTTAGAAGATTGTAATGCAGATCATGGGTATGTCTTGATCTTAACCCAAAAAAACTTTTAACTGGTTTACAAGGCTCGCTCATTTTTCGTTTACCTCTTTTGTGGCTATCTGACGGATGTTTTGCTTTGAAGCATCACAAAGGCAATCTTGACGAACTAGAGTGGTTCCATCATCAAATTCGGTAACTTCTATATTGGCTCCGCACTCAGAGCATTTCATTCTTCTACCTCCATTTTATCGTTTGCTTTTAGGATGCCCTGGTTACAGCTCCAGCATCGATCATACTTTGGCTTATGGTAGCCCTCTCCGCATACTTTACAGAGGATCATGCCCTTCTCCCTGGCATAGTGGCAACGAGAACATAGGACCACGGCATTCTCATCGGTGAGATTCAGATAATCGTTGATGATGCGTTCTTTTTCAGCTTGGAACGCCACCGTTATTTCTTCTCGGTGTGTCTTTTCCCATTCAAACTTAGTCTGTTCTCGATGCTCCTTTTTGGAGAGCCCCGGTGGGTACATGAACGTGAATTTAGAGGTAAGGGCCTTGTAGTATTCTCCGAATAGCCTGTTTTTGACCTGGTTGTATAAGGGTAGGCCCCACTTGTGTTTCTCTATGTGGTGAGGAGAGAAACCGAGTTTACGGGTATCTCCTTTCCTTGTTGTGTAGGTATCACCGGGTTGAGCCCCACACCAGGTACAGGGCTTTCCCTCACTGAATGTCTTGGCTTGTGCCTTCCATTCAGGGCTTTTCCATAGCTCTGAAAGGGTGGGAAGTATTTTCTGCATGGGTTCTTCACTCATCAACGGCATCCTTCGACTCCTCCGAGTTTGGAATATACTTGATAAAGTATTTTGATTTGGTGCCATTCCCTAAACTGGGCTTTGTGTTGTGTCTGCATTGAATATCGCAGTTATCACAGTTGAACCAATCTGAAGTGTTTATACAAGTTGTTTGTAATGATGCCTCAAACTTAGCGTATTCCTTATCCCAGCCATGTTCATCAATGGATCTATCTATAGCTGATTCTAATTCTTGTCTGTTCCACTTCATTCCTTCGATTCCTCCGGTTTTAGGTCAAGTATTTCATTTAGTTTCTCTAAGATAGCCATTTTCTCTTTATGTCGTTCAAGATTAGCTATTCCATGTGTACGACTTGCTCTTTCCATAAAATCTTTGTATTCTTGTAATTCGTCCCTAAGTTTTTGGACCGCCTCAAGTTTTTCTCGCTTATCCCAATTCTTTTCAACACAAGCCTCTAACTCAGCTTCCTTGAAGTCAATGTATTTCTCTGCCTCATTGAAGTAACGATTATACTCTTCATAGGATTCTCGTTTGTAAGGATCATGTGTTTTAGGTGGTTCTGGTCTTTTCATTCCTCTTGCTCTCCCTTTAAATGGATGATTCCCATGTTCTATTCCATATCTCCTTTAGTGTCTGTTGCCATGAACGATGATGGATACCTCTGTCATCAATCAAATAGGCTGCTGGTGGTTTATCGAATCTAATTTCATCAAAAGGGATTTCATATCGCTTTAGATAATCCACAATAGTTTGACATTGAGCTTCGTTCCAAAAGTTGCCACTTCCCGTAACGATCTCTATTTTAAAGGTTTTCCTAAGCTGGGTTAAAGCGTCTTGAACGCCATCCTGGGGGACACCGTTAGCATTTGTATCATTAAGCTCCTCCCCAACACACGCACTGCATCTTTTTGTTATGGTATGGTGAAAATCAACAAAGAGAATAGGCTTACCGAATTTCTTAGTGTCCCAGTGCCAATGACTGCCCGTTTCGTGAGTTCCATCAAGAGATATATACATCCTAAGCACTCTCCTCTTTACGGATATTTTTTCGTTCCTTCATTAGCGCATCGCAGAAATCAGCAATAGCCCGAAGACAACTTGCGTAAAACTCAGTCTCATATTGCGGATCGTTATCTGGGGTGAAGATATATGTTCGATTCTTCCAAAGCACCTTTCCTAATTTTTCATGACCCTCTATGGTGAGTATCGCATAAACCCAGGTCTTAGGCTTGGCTATAACTGGGAGACTCATCATCCAGTTTGATTTGAGTTTTGGGGCTGAGTTATCCCATATTCTATCCGCTACCCGAGGATCTATTTGTTCCATCATTCCGTTTGCCCTCCGTAAAAATGGATCATTTATTTTCCTCCAATTCCTTTTCGGTGATAACTAGCTTTATGGTGGATAGTCTGCGGGTGAGTTCGTCACCAAAGATGTATTCAAAGTAACTCTGTGCTACAATTCTAAATGGGACACCGCTTTTCCTGGATGTATCCCAGATAAGAATTAGAGGCAAACCAAAGAATCCGAATAATATAGCTATTGGGCCAATATACCAGTGTTTTACATTGAACTCTTCTATAATAGACCTCCAAGAATCTGGGAGGAAGAAAATGGTTAGATTCACCAAGATAAATATAATTATTGCCGCAATAGCAGTATATAGATCACTCATTCCTTAGCTCCCTCATATTGACGGACAAAGCCATCGATCCGCGTTATCTGGTATTGAAGATACATGCAGTAATTCACGAACCCCGGTATGTGGTCGGGGCAGTATGTAGGCCGCACAGAACGGAGGCGTTCATAGACATCTATCGTCGGGTTTTCGCGGGCCTCTTTCACTAGGGTCAGTATCTCTCTAATCTTCTCTTGGTGTTTGCTGCCCTTTGGCTTCCTAAGCCGTGGATCATCTGGGATGTAAATTAACTGTGCCCAATACCTTAGTTTTTCACTATTCATGCAACAACGCCTCCGTTATTTTGGCTTGCCAGAACATAGTTACCTAATTCTGTTAATATGTAGCTTCCACGTACAGGGGTTTTCACTAAATTGAGTTCACCAAGTACACGCAGTGTATTCCTTACATATTGTGTAGTGAATGTAAGACGTTCACCCATCTCAACAGGAGTGATCCTTGGTGTTTCTTTGATTATTTGGAGAAGTTCTATCGCCACCATTCTACCCATATACTTACACCCTGTACTTATCTCGATTACGTATGATGTACTTAGTTAATATAAGTATATCGGTTAAGTACATCTTAGGTCTCCTGGAACCATTCAAGGGGTTGAGGATAAGCCGCCACCCGGGCCACTGCCGTATCGTAGTCCTCTTTGTTGATCTCAATTCCGATGAAATGACGGCCCGATCTTTTAGCCGCTATACAGGTAGTTCCTGAGCCTACGAAGGGGTCAAGAACGACGCCATTCCTCGGGCACCCCAACTCTATGAGGTATGCCATGAGCTTGATGGGTTTAACCGTGGGATGCGTGTTTCTTCCCTTTAACCCATAGTCGCGCTCTTTGGTATCCGGCTTGGGTACGTCTAGGAAGCCGTGGTGCTTGGCCCAAGCATCCAGATCAAAATAACGTGATTGATCTCCCTGATCTCCGTAAGAAATTTGGTTCTCAGCGGCTACATGCCTATATTCACCATAAACATTTCGTATAGCCATTCCGTTCTCATCTTGGGCTATTTTATGATGTGACCCAAATACACCGCTTTTACTCTGCTCTCCGGTGTCTAGTGCCCCGTCGCTCACCAACAAATTAGCAGGAAAACGACCTAAAGGCGAAGATTGAGGGATGTATCCTTCTTTATATCCACCTTTGTATAGGTTTTGTGAATGTCCTAAACTATCTTGCCCCTCTGACCATCCCTTAATCATTCTAGGATCAATATTATCATCTAATGGTATTCTGGTGGCGTCGACGTTTATCGCACCCGTACCCCACCTCAGCACGTTATCAACAATCGTACCCTCACTGAATGGCTTGTTAACCATCAGTATCGGCTCAAGCGCGGGTTTAAGCCCCGTCTGACTCTTCCACCCATCCCACAGCTTAGCCTCATCAGAAACCGGCTCAGTAATTTCGATTTCTTTACCCATATCTATTAGATATTGCCCCACACTTTCCGTTTTTCCAGATCGACCCCCGTTAGATATGATTTTATCAATTATTTCTCGTTCTAGTCCTAGTTTCTTGTCTATGCCCTTACTCACATCATACGCCTTCGGGAACCCTGTCTTGTAGATCCAGCTAAGGAAGGATTGCCTCATCTCGAAGCCCACGCCCTCGAGGAGCGCACACATACGCCACATGAGATCCTGACGCGGGCTACTCATAACGAAGGCAAGGGCACCAGGTTTCAGCACCCGGATTATCTGTTTAAATGCCTCCCTTGATGGTAGGGCTCGGTCCCATTCTTTACCCATGAAGCCGAGGCCGTAGGGTGGATCGGTAGCCACTAAATCAATACTGTTATCGGGGAAAGGCTGCAGCAATTCGGCGCAATCCCCGCACAGTATCTGGTTTAGCGGCAGCTCTATGTTTTTCACATCCGTCTTGATTTGCTGTTAATGGACTCCTTGATCCTGTCACCGAGGAACTTGATCACGTTGACCGTAACCGCGTTCCCGAGGCACTTGTACCTCTGGGTATCGCTTATTCCCTCAGTCCACCCATCGGGGAAGCCTTGAAGCCTCTCACATTCTACTGGTGTTAGACGTCTAATTCTATAGTCAGTAAGTCCGTGTTTTCCCTCTTCATGTCGTCCCATTTGGCGGAGATACCCGCTTGTATCTCCGCTATTTGATACGAGGGGTACGTTACCTCCACCAGTTCCCATCTGTTGAGTGAGGGTGGGTGTTTCGTTTTCGTAGGTTCTTATAAGATGGTCCCCATCTTTTCTGTGTCTTTTAATTTGTATGACAACGGGTTTTTTTCTAATATCTGTTCCCCCGCTGGCTCTTAAAGTTGGTATAATATCATCGGAAACAATACCATCTTTTTTATTTTGCCAACGTAAAACAGGTTGAACTAAGAGTTCGTTATACTGAGCTCCTTTGTTTGATTTGAGGCTTGGCAGTTCTTTTTCAAACCCATCATTATAGCCGTGGGGTATGTTCTTTATGAATGGCTCAACTATGGCGGTTCCTGTGCTTGTGGGGCTTCCTTGATTCGTCTTGACTGCCCCGGCCATCATGTCCTGCCTCTCCGCTTTGTTAAAGGGATCAACGACAACATAAGGGCTGAAGTGTGTACTAGCCCCTACGCGCCGATCTATTGTAGGAGCAATGTTGGTTTGTGATCTTTGCCCATTTGTCGTACTAAGCCCTCCACTGATTTTTGTGATAGGAAATATTGGTCGGGTACTTCGTCCTCTAAGATGTCCGATAATGAACACTCGTTCCCGGTTCTGTGGGACTCCGTAATGTTTGCTGTTAAGCACCTGCCACTCGACAAGATACCCCAGCTCCTCCAGCGATTCAAGGATGATTTGATACGTAAGTCCTTCATCGTGACTGAGGAGGCCCTTAACATTCTCAAGGAGCAGTAGAGTGGGTCTTTTAGCCCTCGCAATGCGGGCAATCTCGAAGAATAGCGTTCCACGAGTGTCGCTAAATCCATGCCTCTTTCCAGCGACACTGAACGCCTGACAAGGAAACCCAGCACAGAGGAGATCGTGATCGGGGATACTACTGGCCCGGACTTTCCTAATGTCGCCTGAATGATGGTTCTCTTCCCCGAATCTTGAGGTATAGACTTGGTTGGCATACTTGTTGTTGTCACAGGACCAGACACATCGGAAACCATTATCTTCATAAAGTGGGCTGTATTTCGATGGCTCCCCACAGGTAGAGTTGGAGCTATTCCCTTCGTGCTGTATATTCGATCCTGTTGATATTTTCCCCTGTGTAAGACTTTGATTTGATTTTTCAAGTCCGAGTCTGAATCCTCCGATTCCGCTGAAGAGGTCGATGAATCTGATTTCATCCACTATTGCTCCGTCCGTTTTGTTTGCTTGTAAATGGTAAGCCGCGATTGGCCTGTTTCCTTAAACTCGATGTCTTTGAGTTTGTGATATAACCCGGGTAAATGCCTAGATAGTTTATGTTCCCAATCACGATAAGCAGTGCAAGCTACACACCCAACGCGATCATACAGACCATCTAGGATAAAATAGGCCGGATTAATAGGGATCTTCTCCTTATGCGTGTAACCCCATACATCGTCAACAGTCCACCCCATTATAGGGTGAATCTGCCAACTATTCCAAGATTTAGCCCAATACCGCATAGAACAATAATGTACTCCATCTCTCTCGTTTCCAGTTTTCATAAAATCTGGCATTTTATCGATGTTATCATATCTGTGGGCTAATTGTGTACGATTCCAGCTTTCTTGAGAGGTTAAACCAGTTAATACAGCCTTTATGTCGTTTCTTTTGATGTATTCTTTAATTGGTTTTTCTTTAAGATAATAGCAGCATTTTGGGGACTTTAATTTCTGGCTGCGTATGTGTGGAAGCCCATATTTTTCAACGCATTTCCAATAATTCATGCCTTTATAGGGCCTTAGCTTCTCACAGTTCAAATCCCATTCCGTTATCATCCGATTTGAGAATTGTATTGTTTCCTTGAAAGGCATGGCAATAGCATTCATTACCCGGATATTTGGATCGATTTTAAGGGCCTTGTAGAGTACCAACAGGCTATCCTTGCCCCAGCTACATGAAACCGCCGTCTTATCGCCATACTCATCTATAGCCCATCGTATCATTTCATCGGTCTTGAACTCTAGCGGGGCTACGGATTGGGATAACGGGGCAAGCATCATATTTACGTCCTCTTTTTGGTTTCCAGTGCGGGTGTGAGGGGTTCCCAACAATCTGGGTATTCCTCATCTTGATCTTCTATGCAGGTGTCGCGGTAAGCATCATAGTATCTGCATCCCTCGCAGTCCATTCTCTCGTTTTCTATTCCAAGCTCTTTGTCTACATTTTCTAAGAATGATTCACCAAATTCTTCTATTTCCTCTTCTTTGAAGAATCGTAGCTGTTGCTCCATAGCCCACTTAATTAAGCCTTTTAATCCCATTACGTCCTCTCCTTGTGTTTTTCTTGGGATAAGAACTCTTGAAACATCCCACAGTTCTTTTCTTCAGGGCATCTTTGTTTTTTATAACAATAATAGCAGAATAGATCAGCTTCATCAGGCGGATCACCTATCTCTGCCGCTGCTCTGAAACTCGCCATGCTTCCCGACTTCATTTTCTTAAACGGCGCAGCAAGTGGATATGAATTTCAGCGTGTCTGATTTGATGTGGTATCTTATGCCGTGGTCCTGGCAGAAGTCGATGAACTGGGGCACTATCTCAGCGTATTCTTTTCGGGCCTTCTCTGTGCTGGCTCTCTTATCATAGTTCCATTTACCGAATATGATAAAATCGACGTAATTGTTGGCGAGTTCTTCCCAGAACTGTGTAATGTCCCTCATGTCATAGGGGTATATGTCTTGTACGGGGAAGGGTTCAGTCGATACCCAGGAATCTTCCCCATCATAAGCTAATTGGTCAAGTAGTTTGATTCGTTCCTGTGGGCTTGGTACGCCTGGCTCGTATTTCTCTGTGAATCCCTTGTAAGGAGATACTATTGTAAGGCCGTTCCGGTTCCTACTATATTCGGATACTCCGATCTTGCTTAGTGTAGCTGTCTTGATGTCTTGCCCATGCTCATCATCCCAGTTTAACAAATAGTTGACCAGCTCCTCTGTCTGCTTACGAAGCTGAGGAAGATACGGGTCAGTTAGAAAACTCATTAATACACCCTCCACCTCTAGCCCTTTTTCTAGCTGTTTCTTCACCAAGTTGAGAGGTGTGTCTTTGGGCATCCGAACAGTCTGGTATTTGCTTCCTTGGCGGCTTGCCTGGGGACCATAACAGTATAGACACCCGTTTGTGCATCCCAGAGCTATGTTTACCGCATGTGGGTTGTTGACTTCAAGGGCCGCCTTAGCTGTTTCAAGGGCTAATCCGCTTGGAGTGTATAGTTGCCCTAACATTGTGCCCTTCCTCCACCGTCGATTCTAGAGCAGTAGTGTTTCAGCTCGTTAGCATTGCCGGTGCATGTAGTCCAATGACACTTAGGGCACTCTAACCTAATCTCTCCCTGTCCAGAGTAGCCATCTACCCACTCCATCTCGGTCCCGCATTCTTGACAATTCATTTTGACTTGACTCCCCCGTTATCTATGGATAACATTGAATCGATGTAGTCTTGCTGCTGTTCCTCATCGAGATAGAAAACGTGACAGCCGCCACATTGACCGCCATTCTTATAGAGATACTTGCACTTCAAACAAGTCTCAATCGGGTTGCAACCCTTACAGCCCGCTGTATATAGTGACCCAGGCATATCCGCACTGAGCTTAGTCATGGCGTCCCACTTCCACCGTTATTAATGGACTCGCCACGAGTTATTTTCAGAATCTTGATGCCAAGACCCTCAGTAAGTGGGTTGTCGATTAGTTCCTCCCCTAGATGTCTAGCGTTCTTAATTATCTCTCGAAGTTTCTGTATGTCCCTATACATCTCATCGTTTGATCTCAATAACTCAGCTTCGCGGTTCATGGTGTGGGCCTCTTTTCTTGATTGATAATGGATAAGACCTTAGTAGCTACCTCTCGACTTGGTTTACACCAGTTTGGGAAGGAGTCTGTGGCTACGAGAGTTTTTTCACAATAATCTTCTATGGAATCTAGGCGATCTCTTTGTTCAAGAGCGTAGTCTGTCATAGATTTGTATGCACGTTTGTAGATAGGAACTAACTTGTTTTCCTTCTCAATTTTCTCGATATATTCATGGATCTCGGTCTTGATAGGATTTCCTTCCTCATCACAGACAAGATCCAGTATCGAAAATGGTTTCTCCATTTTTACCGTTCTCCCTGATTGAAAATGGATGTTTCGCCAGAAACATCAGGTTTTTTAACAGAAATATCTGTGCCTTTAATCCCGACGAGATAATCCTTTCCACAACATGAAATAAATTGAAGCATTGGAGGCTTGGATTCTTTTATCTCGCACTCCTTACCACAGTTAGGACATGCTGCCGTGGGGCCTAGCTTGGGAAGTTTTGATAGTGTTTCATTGGTGAATCCGATATATGGTACACTCATTGCGTCCTAACCCCCGTGTAGTCTCTGGATCGCTTCAACACCTTGAATGGCGTGTTTTTTCTCGTACAGGTGTAGCAATAGGTTTGTTTGGTTTCTTCCTCTACCTCAGTGAGAACACCATAAATGGTGTGACCACATAATGTTCTTATCAAGGTGGGGCCATTCTCAATAATCGGAGTCCCTTTAACGTTGCTCATTTTTTCACCCCCGTGGGCCTTAATTCGTTGGGGGAAATGGATGCCTGTTCATCTGAGGCCTGCTTTTTCTCAATGAAGGCGATGAAGTCTCTGGCATGATCAAAAGCACCTGTTCTGAGCAATCCGTAAACGATTTTTGCTTCATCATGTTTCATTGGTTTGTAGATGTTCATTGTGGTTCCTCCGTCCTTTTGGCATGGGTAACTTGGGGTTCATTAAGCGGAAAATGTCTTTCAGTCTCCCATGCGTAATCTTTCATAAGCTCTGTAACTTTGTGTAATCCTTCATAAGTTAACGTGTGTTTTTGTCTCAAAGAGTCAAGTTCATCTATAAGTTTGATGAGATCTAACATTTCTTCATTCATTTCTCTGACCTCTTTTCAGATGTTTCTCTGGTAACTATTTCCTTCTGAATCTCAGCAGCCATTCTTTCAAAGAACTTGGCTGTTTCCAGCATCTTCTCAGAATCCAAAACGAACTCTGGTTCCCCAGGTAATCTGAAGATGATTTTACTCATTCTTGTGCCCTCCTTTCAGACATTCTTCTGGATTGGAGACAGTTTAGTAAGGGAAACCGCTTCCTGTTTCTATCGCCGCATTCCAGGCAGACGCGAAGGCTTTCTGATAATTCGCAACAACTCATTTTAACCACCTTTGTATACCTACGTGTAGCCTACCATATATTAATTTATTGGTAAACTGGTAGGCATATTTATATGTGAAATAGCCCTTAAATAAAACCAGATAGCCTATGAATAGTAATATGGAGTCAACCACAAGCCTGAACCGACCAGGTAGCAATAGCCTCAAAACCACCATACCCACCGGAGTAGTCAACGCCCTCAGACTCAAGGCAGGAGACAAAGTAGTATGGAACCTTGAGGCGAAAGAGGGTAGAATAATTGCAGTAGTCAAGAAGACGGAATAAATCATGGCTTGGTATCGCGAAACCCTGATAGCTATTTTAGGTGGAAAGTGTATCAGATGTGGTTCTACCCGTATGCTTGAATTACACCATATTGATGGGGATCGATCAAATAATTCAGTGGACAATATTGAACTCCTCTGTTTTAATTGTCATCGGTTCGGCATGCCTCATGATGATAAAATGATTGTTGCCGTTGGGCAAGTGGGGAATAGCCTTCGTATAAGCATACCCAAGCCCATTGTTGACCAGCTCAACATCAAGAAGGGCGATGTCGTTTACTTGACCATTGATGAAGAGGACCGCATTATTGTTGAACGTTCTCCTTAGCCTCCTCTGTCCGTTTATTTGCCTCTCCTCTGGATTCTTCGTCGCATTTGGGGCAGCGTAGGATCTCAGCGTAGCCCTGGGGGTAGTTCTCGACGATGCCGTGTACCTTGCAGCGGAAACGGTAGAATGGTAGGGCCCCGCTCCAGCCGGGGCGTCGCCGGCGGCCTATGTAGGCGTAGCCGAGTATTTTGAGGGATACCCATTGTAGGATGTTCATTCTCTATGCCTCCTTACTACGAATATGTAGACGGCGAGGCAATAGGCGACCCAGAACCCGAGAACTAGGGTTACATCATTCACCTGTTGCGCCTCCCATCGTATTCTCGGGCTACCTCTAGGAGCAACGGTAGGCCGCAATTCAGACAGTATTTTGTTTCAGGGACTTCGGCGTTACAGTGTGAACACTTCAATGTTTTATCTCCATTGTTAGTTTTAGCATTAAGATATAGGCTAAGAAGTCCATCATGAGTATGTAGAACAGTATCTCTGCGTTGATCAGCATGGCTGGGCCTCCGGTGGGGTTGATACTGGCTGGTAGACTATGTTGGGGCCTTCTTTCCAGCATTGGAGGGCGCAGGCGTGTACTACTTCAGGGGGTATGGTGTGTTTCCAGTCTTGCATTGTCTCTACGAGGCGTGGGTTATGGATGAACCACCCTGCATTCTGTAGGCTTTCTCGTATGGTGGTGTCGTTGTTCCAGCCGTCGAGGAAGGGTAGTACGCAGCAGGGGTAGACGGTTTTTCGCCAGAGGGTTATAGCTTCTAACCAGCCTTCGCAGTGGAGGGCGGGTGATACGTGGTCTTTGCGCTGTAGGTCGAGGTCGCGGTGTACTTTGGTGGTGAGTATCTGATAGTTTTTGTAGCCTTTTTCTTTGAAGTACTTGGCGGTGTCGTAGATCTGGGATTCGTTTACTATGTGTTCGTCCAGGTGTATGAAGTCGAACCCGTGGGGGTCACATTCCTGCATCCGTGCCCCGTTTGTGAGCAGGCTTATGTTTCTGCTGTGGCTGTGGGATAGGTCGCATAGTTCTTGGAGGTATTCGGGGCCGCAGAGGGTTGATTCACCGCCACTCAGCCTTATCCAGTATTTAGGTCGGTAGCCGTCTATGAGGTCGAGGAACTGTTCTATGTCTTCGAGTGGGGTAGTGTGTCGTTGCCACCTGAACGGGTTTGAACCCAGGGGTCGGTTGCAGAGGGCGGAGCAGCTATAGCATTGTAGGGTACAGAAGTTATTGGTGAGTACAAGGAATCGGCGTTGCCATGAACTGTTCTCCCGTAGCCTGGGGTCCCATAGGGGCCGGATGTGTCGGTGGTATAGGCTGTTAAGGGTATGGGGGTTCAGGTTGTATTTACCGACTTTCATCTAGGTGCCTCCTTTCTGAATATCCCACCCCACCGCATCGGTAGCCTGCCTCCGGTTTTCTCATCTATGACGACGCAAACCTTGAGTTGCTCATACTTGACTTTGATAGGCGTGAAGAGACGGCAAACCAGCGTCTCCAAGGCTTCGGGTGTGAAGGCTACGGTGTGGGCGATGTTTTGGCGTTCTATGAATACTTCGAGAAGTAGGAGGCCGCTAGGTCGGAGTACGCGGTGTATTTCTCGGAGGACTGCCGGGGGATCTTGAACATGATTTAGGGTATTATTGCATGTTACGATGTCTATTGTTTCGCTGCCTAGTGGTATGTCCTCGGCTTTATGGTTGATATATATTATGTCTGGGTTGAAGGTGAAGTGATCCTGCACTTTGCCTATGGTGGGATCTAGGCCAATGCGTATAGCCGCCTTTATCACGGGTAGTATGCCTCGGGTGCCGCAGCCTACGTCAAGAACGGTTTTTCCGGTGAAGTCGGTTCCAGTTTCGTAGAAGACCTCCAGTACCTCGATGCTTTTCTTGTCTATCCGCTTGTTGTATTCTTCGGTGCCATAGAGGTCTTTCTGATAGATCTTCCATGCGGCATGAAAGTCGTTAGCGATGCCCCACCGTAAGCCATCTGGTATATAGTCTTCGAGCCCAAATTGTATTAATGTATCTATGAATAGTTTTTTGGTTGTGGTGCCTATCCCATAATTGTTGACTTGCTCCGGTATGTCGCAGACGTATTTCAAGACTTTACTCAAGGGGCTTCTCTCCTTTGATGCCGTAGACTAGGGTGAAGAGGAAAAGTATGGCGGGGAACCGGACATACCACCGGTAGCTGTAGATGAGGTTTGTCTGCACCCATTGGATTATATGTTGATTCAGTGCGCTGAAAGCTAGGAGAAATAGCCCTGCTGGTATTAACAGTCTGTTTTGACTGTATTGTTTCGTGGTCTTGATGATGTAGACTAGGATGGGTAGGCAGAATAGTTGGAACTCGATGAAGAACACTTTTACCGCGTTTATCTTGAAGAACACCATTGGCCTGAAGTTTCCCTGGAACAGTAAGGGTGCGAACTCGTAGAGCCAACCACCACTGAGGGCGGTTATGAAGGCTAAGTAGTATGCCTCGAATATCGGGATCTCCCGACTGTAGAGTAAGCCGGTTATTGCTAGGATTAGAGCCCCCCACTCGATTGGGCTGGGTGCGCTCCAAGAGATCCCGGCGAGGAGGCTCATATTCTGTCCTTTTAGGTAGAGCCCCAAGGCTCCGCCTGTGGCTATGGTGGTTAATAAGGTTAGATACCAGCCCCAGGCGGCTAAGAGGTTTCGGGGCACTCTGTGTTTGTAGAGGTAGAGGATTGAAAGGAAGAATGGGGCTCTGTCCCGTAGTATGTAGTAGCCTGGAGGCCACATTACGCCCATTTTAGTGTCCTCCTTACTATGCCCTCAACGGATGCAAGCCGCTTGTTTACCCGGTTTCGTATGACTCTGGGTATTGGTGGCTTCATTACACCTGGTGGCCGTAGGTCGGTGTAGGTGGCTGCTGGCTCTACCTGGATTCTGTACCCGGATTTGATGAGAGTGAGCTGTATTTCACGGTCCCACCCGTATATGCGCTGGGCTTGGGGTAGAGTGCGAACCCGGTAGAGAACGGCACCGTTATTCAGGTCACGGGTCTTATGATAAAGCGTGCTTACACCGCTGCAAGCCGCCACCGTCGGAACCATGTGGGGCAGTAGCTTCTCCGCGTAGTCTGGGCTGATCAATGTATCGCCGTCTACTTTGAGGAAGTGCTGGGCGTCTGGGTAGGTTTGCCGGGCTTTCAATGTGGCTATGTTGAAGGCGTTTGCCCGGCGTTTGTAGGGCTCTTTCTCGTAGTCTTTGAGGCATATGCTGGGTATATCGTAGCTTTTTATGATGTCTGGGGTCTGGTCGGTGCTGTCATCATCCACGATATAGAGGCCGATAGGTGGCTCCGTCTGATCCAGTATGGCGGGGAGTACCCTTGGGAGGTACTCGGCGTTGTTGTAGACATGCATTATAGTGGCGTAGCTCATGGTAGTTCCTCTAGGTCTTTCCATGCCACCAGTACCTCGTTGTCCCAGCGTCGGCGTTTGAGCCAGAATATTAGGTGGGCGAAGGCTACGAGTAGGCGGCTGTTGACGTTCTTGGTGCATATCCGGGTCTTGTAGCCTAGCTGGTGGAAGTCCTCGGGATACCAGCCTGATAGGTGGTGGTTGTGCTGGTTGTCGTCGAGGGGCCCGGATTCGGTGTAGCCGTGGGGTGTGCAGATTATGATGCGGTTCCTTGTGACGCGCTCTGCCTCGGACAGCATCTTTACGCCGTCAGGTTTCGGCAGATGCTCTATGACGTGTTGGCCTATGGTTATGTTGAAGCCTTTGTCCGGGTAGGGCATGTGGAGGGCGTCGCCGAGGGTGAGGGTGTCGTATATGCCTAGTCGTTGCTGTAGGTCGTGGTATTCGCGGAAGATCTCTAGGCCGGTGAGTTTGCACCAGCCGCCTTTGTAGGTGCGGGTGCGTATGTAGAGGGCTGTTTCGCCGTAGCCGTGGCCTATATCCAGTATCTCCAGGGCGTCCATGTTCTCGGGGAACAGGGTTTTTATGAACTTGTCCTCGGTCCCTGCGTGGCTCATCGTTTACTCCTCCAGTGTTTTATGCAGTCGTAGAGAAACAGGGTGTAGGACGCAGCGTACATTACACCTAGGAGAGCTAGTAGATATATGGTGAAGCCGCCTGTCTCGTTAAACCACAATGAAGGGACCGTCATTACATCCTCTCCATCTGTTTGGGTATAGACGAGCCTAGCAGAACTTTACGGGCCGCCTGGTGCAGCGTCTCAGCTCGCTCCGCTATTGTGAGTTCTGTGGGTGGTTCCCTTGTCTTCTCTCGGGCCATCTGGGCTTTATCGATGTTCCTCAACCCGAAGCCTCCAGTTTCTCCTTGCCTCGGCTGGTGAGGGTGTAGTACCTTACATGGTAGCCGTTGCTCTGCCGTTCCTCACTCACTATCTTGACTAAATTATGCAGCATACGCCACTTGATGTGCTGAGCCACACTCTGCCGAGACATGCCTGTAGCCTTGGCTATGTCGCTTGTCTGCACGGGTCTATTTGCCTCGCCGATGGCGTGTAGTATGTCGTAGACCGCTACACCCAGCCCACCACTCACAGGGAAGCCTCCTTGGGTACTGCGTAGTAGAGTAGTGTGTCGTCTGGTCCTTTCCATGATTCGACCCAACCTTTTTTTCGTAGGCTGCGGAGTTTGTTGTCGAATACCTGTATGCCGGTTCCGTGTAGCACCTGTTTGATGTGGTTGTGGGTGAGGCCCTTTCCCATGCTGTTGAGGAAGTTGTAGATCACTAGCTCTTTTGGTGTGAGGCTTGTGAAGGGTGCCCTTATGCTGATCTTCTCATCGGTGAGAGTGAGTTGAGACAATGGGCTACCTCCAGACCTTGACTTCCAGTTTGTGAAGGTTGAATGCTACTTCCTCGGCTATGGGGTGGGGCTGGTATTCTGGGGCTTCTTGTTTGACGAGTTCCATTATTTTATTGAATCGTATTTCGTTGAGTTGTTTTGGTGTGCAGTATTCCTCTATTATGAGCTGGGTGATTCTGCTTGCTTCCTTGACTCCTGGCTTGGAGTCTTTGAAGTGGCGTTCCCTGCACTTGATAACATCTTCAGGGGTGACTTCTCCCCATAGGTAGGTTCTGGGTCTTGGACCTCCTAGAATGCCGGTCCCGTTTCTTCTGGTGATTGCTTTCCCTTTTTTTATTATTCCTAGTTTAGTGAGTTTTCTTAGAATAACGTAGACTGTGGATTCGGGGAGTTCAAGATCTTCTTCTATGAAGCTTGCGGTGACTATGTTGTGCTGTTTTATGTAGTATGAAACTGTTAGTAGTGTTGGGTCGACGATTTTTTTATATTTTCTAAAGAAGCGTTCCACGCCTTTCGCTGAGCCTACCCCGACGTTATTACAACAATATAATAATAACTGATTTACCATTTCCTTATAATCTGGGAGGTTACTCCACAAGTCTGGAGTAACCTTATTGGAGGGCTCAAGGGCTTGCAGGGGTGGCGTCCCTTGGCCCTCCTTCTCCCGCTGGGTGTGGGCTACCGGAGCAGGTTTCAGCGTGGTAAAGCCTCCTCTGTTTGGGCGAAGGTGTCTAGGAAGGTGAGGTTGTCTATCTGGTTCTGGGTGGAGGCTGTCTCTTCTCGTATCTGGTTGAGGAGGCCTAGTATGTCGAGGACGGCGCGGTGGCAGTAGCTTGGGTAGTGTTTTGGTGTCTTGTCGTTGCATTTTCCCCGGATCTCACGGAACTTCCTGTTTATCTCACGATTCAAATTAACGCCTCCGTTTTTTTAATGGTGTTGAGCTGGGCTTCTATTTTGTCTAGTTCTTTTAGATAGTCAAGTAACCTGATTCTACGATCAGGCTTCATCATGGAGCCTCCTCTAGCATATCAAGTCTTTTTTCTAAGTCTGCGATCATGGCTAGAAGTTCAGCCCAGGTAGGTGTCTTACTCATCGACCGGGACCTCCCTTGACGTTCCGCAGATGGTGCATTGTGTCATTGTTTCTATGTTGTATGCGCCGCAGTTGGTGCATTTCCAGCTTGAACCATCTGATAGTGCTGCTTTGAGGTTGGTTCTGTAGTTAAGGGCTGTTGTTATCGGTAGTTTAGAGGGTAGTAGTACCTTGGTTTTTCTTCCTCGTTCTAGTTGGTTGCCGATGGTTTCGACGCTTCTTTGGTAGAGGTTGTATTCTCTGATGTTCCATGCCCAGAAGGTGGGTATGGACCACCTGGATATTCTTCCGTATGTGGAGATAACGAAGTTGGTTTTTTGTTTGCTGTACTGTTGCATCTTATCGTGGAAGGATATGGCTATTGCCGGGTGGTGACCTAGTTCTTTCAGTAGGCTTGCTTTGTGGCTATCCGACTCATTTTTGAGGATATATTTCTTGAACTCCTTGAAGTCTTCGCTTGAGAGTTCTTCTTCTATTCTCTCGGGTTGTGTGTCTACTATGGTGTTGATGTCTTCGATTAACCCGCCTTCCTGTACGTGGGCATCCCATAGTTCTATCGCGTTTTCGCGGCCTCTCTGTATGGCGTTGTAGACTGTTTCGGCTTGGTATCTGCTGTCTTTGTCGTATTCGGCTCCGAAACATCTTTCCTGTAGGTATTGGCTGCTGGGGCTGTGGCCTAGCTGTAATTCGTTGGTGAGGGTGTTCTGTATGTCGATGCTGTGTACGAGGTCCGGGTATCGTTTAGCCACGGTGATACCTCCGGAACTCCTGGATTTTCTGTTCTATGCCGGTGAGTATGGGGTCTATCTGGTCCCAGTGGTCTTTGACGATCTGGTAGTGGTTGTAGCCCCAGGCGTTGACGGTTTTGTATGTTTTCTGGAATTTCTGGTATGTCTGCTTGTATTCGTCTGTTACCTGGACTTCATAGATGGGGTGGACTCCTTGGATTATGTCGTCGATAACCTGTAGTGCTGTTTTCTCGTCGAGGCGGCGGGTTAGTATGAAGTCTATGGCTTCAAGCTGGTTCGCCGGGCCCTCGATCTTGCTTAGTGCTTCGATTGTTTTCGATGTGAGATCCGTCTCTTTATCAAGTATCTTAAGACGTACCTCTGGGGTCACATTCTTGATGGCGGCTTTAATTTTCAGTAGTGTCTTGATGCCCCAATCTTTTTTAGAGACTTTGTTGATGAGTTTAACCCGATCTTTGGGTTCCAGTCCTCTCGTCCTTAAGACCATTGTAAACGAAATGTTTTCCTTGACGTCAAGGTTTTCGAGAAGTTTTCGGGTTTCTTTTACGAAATACTGGTCTAAAATCGTTGCTTCGCTTATGCCTGTTGCTTGGGATAACTTCGAGTAAAAACCTACATCCCCTAGCTCTAAACCTAGTTCTTGTCGGTATTGTTCAAGCCCATCCATTTTCTCTTTTTCGCTGAGATCAGATCGTAACAGGTTTTCTTGGAGGACATACTTTTTCATCTCCTCATCAGTTATATCATCCTCCACGCGACAATCGATCTCCTTGAACCCAGCAATCTCGGCGGCAAGTACACGACCATGACCGAAAACCGTTTCATAACGCCCATTATTAGGGCGTACCATTGGGGCCTGTAGTATGCCGTGTCTTCCTAATGCTGAAACCGCTATACTAGCTGCAACCTCTTTATCGTAACTTTCCCGAGCTTGGTAGGGGTTCGGGTCAATCAATCTTAGGGGTATCTTCATGTATGGCATTACTCCTTACGCTCCAGAATCGCCTTAGCGATGTCCTTCAACGGGACCGTCTCGATCTCCCAGTCACTCTTATTCTTGAGAGTTAGACAGACGATGTTACGGTCATGGACAACGAACTCGGCGAGGTTCCCATAATTCTCAAGGGCTTCACCGATACTCGGGTAGGGCTTTAACTCGCCCTCATCGACAACAATGTAGAGTTTACTCATCTTTTTTCTTCCTCTTTAAATGCCTCTATCTCGGCTCGTAGCCGTTCTATCTCCTCAAAAACCTCAGCCCACGTGACAGCCATCTAGGTGTCCTCCTGTGGGTGGGCCGGGGCAGCGTGTATTTTGGGGGAGTTAGATTCTTGTCGCTGCCCCAGCTTGCCTCCACCCGCAAGCGGCGTGGAGTATTCGGTGTAGGTGAACGGCGGCGTTCCTGCGAAGTGTTTGACCATCTCCCAGCTGAACTTAGGGTAGTCTGGGCGGCCGTCGCGGGCCATTTTGTGGTGTTCTTCGATTCTGTAGAGTATTTTGAGGGCTACGTGGGCTTTGTCGCGGCACAGGTAGCCGGTTTGTTCGGCGTGGAGTTGGCCTAGGAGTTCGCGTAGGGCTTCGTTCACCACATCCAGTTCAGAATAACGGTGCCGTTCTGGTTCGGGTAGGTCATAGTTTACCTTGGGTTCCTCAGCGATCTTATGGTAGCGTTGCTGAGTCATGCCGGGGCCTCCTCTTTGCTAGTGAATAATTCAGAGAGAGAGGGCAGTGTGATCCCGGCGTTCTCTAGTATTCTGTCGCGGGTCCACACTGAGCCGTAGCCGATGGCGGTGAATACTATGCCCCACTTGCCGAAGTTGATTAGCTGCTCTATGGTGATTGTCTCTGACGCTGTTTGACCGAGTTGGTATAGCAGGTATCCGAGGTTGTAGACTATGTAGCCTTCTGCGACTCGTTTCACCCAGGAGGCAAACTTTCCGAATATGGGTGACAGGTGTTTGAAGAAACGCTGTGAGGTGAGAAGCAGTAGTAAGGCGGCGATCATTATTGGGAGTATTATTCCCAAGGATAGACCGCTGAAAGCGTTTTCAAAAGATGTAGAGGCCCCGGGTAGAACCCAATGCTCAACTGAGGTAGTGTTACCCGGCATTACTTCCTTGCCTCCAGGTATTCTTTTAGGTCTAGTTTCTCGTCTTTGGGTGCCCAGAACAGTCGTTTGAAAAGGGCTTCAACGGTCAACCCGTGGCCTCCAGCAGTCGGTTTATCTCTCGTAGCCGCTGGGTGTGCTGTGGCTGTGGGTGTCCGTGGCGTCCTACCTCAGCGCATAGTTGATCTCCCTCAACGATGAGGGCGGCCCTGTCTATGGATTCTATAATTTTCAGTGATCCAGATTCAGTAAAGCCCGTTGGATTTTCTGGGGCATCATTTTGTTTGGATAGTAGTTTCTCTCCTGTTTTTGTTTCGGAGTCTAGTAAGAGGTGGTCTAGCATGATGTTTTTTGCTAGAGATTCGCCGTACATCTGAATCAAATATTGAGGCAGGTTCTGTCTTGGGTCATGTCGGGCGTTTCGATGTGTTGAACCCAACAACTTTGCTGGTTCATCCATCCATTCATGGATTTCTTCGCCAGTGACACCGTACCTTTCAAAAGTGTACTGGCAATGCTCATCATGACTGGGCATCTAGTTCGCTGCCTCCTCTAGCTGCCGTACTAGGGGCTCTAGCTCTCGGTTGAGGCGGTACATGTTGTCGGCTGTGTGGGCCTTGCTGAAAGCCACATGGTTCTGTAGGATCTTTTTCTCCAGGGCTTCGAGATCGAAGGGATGAAGGAACGGAGCCGTTTCCTGTAGCTGTCTAATTATCTTGGATCGCCTCCAGTTCTCTTAGTGGTGTTTCTGTGTCGAGGCGGTGTCTTCTGAAGGCTTCACGTACTGCGGCTCTTATGAACTCGGATGCGCTGGTGTAGTTGGGGTCTTTGTCTACGATGGTGTTTATCTGGTCGAGCATGTCTCCGGGGATGCTTACTGTTTTCCATGACATATGTGCGTGCCAACTGTCTGTTATCTGCGTGCCACAAAACATATATAACATTTATGCTACACGTAGCATAACGATAACATATATATGGGAATGTTTTAAAAATAGTGAATTGTCATAAAGGGTGAGAAAGTTTGCCTGAATGGAAAACCATAAGCCTACCCAAAGAAATGCTTGAAGAGATAAGAAAATTCATAGACGAAAACCCAGAATATGGGTACAGCTCAGTATCAGACTTCGTAACAACAGCGATTAGAGCCTACGGTGACTATAGGATGCTTCTTGAAGAACCCTCAAAGCAAAATTAACCGCCTTTTTAGGAGAACAATGATACTTTTCTAGTATCTCATAACAATCTAAGGGAACAGTAACTATCTCCGTCTCACATTCACCAGACATTTACATTCAATAAAACCCGTTTTCTGGGTATTTAACTTTTAAGCACACTAAATATAGAGGGGCAGGTGAAACTAGGAACGCCTCCGTTATTCTCTTCTTTTCAGCCGTTCCTTGGCCAGCTCTATGCGCACTATCTGGGCTATCCTGGTGTCCATCTCCTCACGTTGCCTACGTAGCTCCAGCTCATGGTCCTCGCGGCTTACCTTGTCCGGCTCGTCACTCAATATGTTCAGCCACGGCTCAGCCTTCATGTACATCTGCCGCGTATGGCTCTCATCGCGGCTGATTTTGTCGTAGTTGTCCCGGTCAAACGCCTCGGTGTGGCCCATGAAGAACTCCGCGTAATCCGTTTCCACGCCGCTGCGCCTCCACCTGGTTCTGAACAGGTCGCGGAGCTCATGTATGTTTTTGCCGTACCGCTTGCCCTTGTCGGTGTTCTCCTGGTCTATCAGCCCGAGCCTGCGTTGGTGGTCGTTCCAGTAGGTGAACATGGTCTTGTAGCTCAGGGGCGTCCCGAACTGCGTGTTGAATACACTATCGCCGTCGGGCCGTATCTCCACCCACCTCTTCAGGGCCTCTATCGCATCCCGCCCCAGAAACGTGTAATAGGGCGTCACGTTCCGCTGCTTCTTACGCCCCGGCAGATCCACTTTTATGTACCTCTCCCGCCCAAGCTGATCCAGCAAGCTATCCAGCCCATTATCACTCCAGTACACCAGCTCACCTGCCCCCATGCCACCCTGAAACATGCAGAGAAACACGGCCCTGTAAACCCGGTTACACGACGCAAGTATGCGCCTAAGCTCGTCAATAGATAGCGTCCCCTCAACCGGCGGCACATCCCCACGCAGCCGGAACCCCGGATCACCAGGCAACGCCACCCGGTTATGCCTGAAAAAACTCTTCACCACACCATACCGCTTCTCAAGATAACCCACACGCCCC
>Ga0307378_10002283_pt1 | contig 29727 bp, 28 predicted proteins | sample UN1MG_FD_202238 | JGI IMG/M metagenome (GOLD analysis project Ga0307378, IMG submission 202238) | Soil microbial communities from Risofladan, Vaasa, Finland - UN-1 | ecosystem: Environmental > Terrestrial > Soil > Coastal area > Acid sulfate soil | place: Finland: Risofladan, Vaasa | collected... | reverse complement strand
AAAGCTTACAGACAGTTTCTGGAGCCGGGAGCCGCACCGGAAGCGACATTCCATATCCAAGGCAACTCGGTTAGCGCAAGAGAACACTGTAACGTCCACGGATTATGGAAGGGATAGGCAATGATCAGCAAAAAAATGGAAAAAGCATTAAATGAGCAGGTGAATGCCGAGCTGTATTCCGCTTACCTGTACCTGTCGATGGAAGCCTATTTCAAGTCCCTGAATTTGAATGGTTTCGCCACTTGGATGAGAGTGCAGACGCAGGAAGAAGTCGCGCACGCCATGAAGATTTACGGATTCATCGACGAGCGGGGCGGCCGAATCACTCTGAAGGCGATCGAGGGGCCCCAGACAAAATGGGATTCGCCGCCGGCGGTGTTCAATGACATTTACAAACACGAGCAGAAAGTCACGAGCCTGATTAATAATCTGGTGAATTTGGCGATTGAAGAAAAAGATCACGCGACCAACACCTTTTTGCAATGGTTTGTCAACGAGCAGGTCGAAGAAGAAGCATCCGCCGACCAGGTAGTCCAGCAGCTTAAAATGATGGAGAAGGCGCCGGGTGGAATGTTTATGCTCGACCGCGAGCTGGGACTGAGAGTCTTCACGCCTCCTGCTACGGAAGGAGCTTGATAATGATTATTACTTTCACCGCTGACGAGATCTTCGAAATGGCCGAGGAGATTGAAAGAAGTGGAGCAGCGTTCTATCGCGAAGCGGCAGCCATATCCTCGGATGACGACACAAAGCAGTTGCTGTCTGATATGGCTGCAGCGGAAGAAGAGCACCTCAAGAATTTTCAGCACATGAGAAAAAGGCTCGGAGCTCAAGAGGATATGGCAATGATCGATTCCGACAGGCGATCGTCGATGTATCTGCAGACAATGGCGGATGCCCGAGGCTGGGAAGGTCGGCTGAGCCCGACACAGGAACTGTCCGGAAATGAAACTGCAAGTGATATTATCGAGATAGCTCTGAACTCCGAGAAGGAATCCGTCGTTTTCTACTTTGGCCTGAAGGGTCTGGTGTCTACCAGTGCCGGCAAGGAAAAAGTGGAAGAAATTATCATTGAAGAACTTGGTCACATTACTGCTTTATTGAAAAAGTTGAAGTCTCTCGTATAGCTGGATAGATTGCGGCATCATTTGTAATTCTAACTGACAAAGAAACGGAGAATGACCATTTGTTCGGCCATAAATTTGAACCTTGAGATGAGGCTAAACGATGCAGGTGAACAGTTATAAACCGGAAAATAAAGTTCAGACTGACGTTTGTTCAGAAAGGAGTTTAGAAAATGAGTGATTCAAAAAAGTTAACGACCGCATTCGGAATTCCGGTTGGTGACGACCAGAACTCCATGACGGCCGGCAGCCGCGGGCCGGTACTGATGCAAGATGCTCATCTTATGGAAAAACTGGCTCATTTCGACCGTGAACGCATCCCCGAGCGAGTGGTGCACGCCAAGGGTGCCGGAGCAGGCGGTTATTTCGAAGTCACCGCAGACGTAACTAAATATACCAAAGCCAGGTTTCTTTCCAAAGTGGGTAAGAAAACCGAGGTCTTTGTCCGGTTTTCCACCGTCGGCGGCGAAAAAGGCTCGGCCGACGCCGCCCGCGACCCCCGTGGATTCGCGATCAAGTTCTACACTAAGGACGGGAATTACGATCTCGTCGGGAACAATACCCCCGTATTCTTTATTCGTGACCCTCTGAAATTCCCTGATTTCATCCACACCCAGAAACGTCACCCGGCAACCAATTGTCCGAATCCCGATATGTTCTGGGATTTTCTTTCGCTGACTCCAGAATCAATCCACCAGGTTACAATTCTGTTCTCCGACCGGGGCACGCCGGCCACTTTCCGCAACATGAACGGCTACGGCAGTCACACTTACAAATGGTACAATAAAAAGGGCGAGTATTTCTGGGTGCAATATCATTTCAAGACCGACCAGGGGATAAAGAATCTTACGAGAGAGGAAGCGACTCGTTTAGCAGGTGAGAGTCCCGATCACGCCACAAAAGATTTATATGATACTATCGAGCGGGGCGAATATCCGAGCTGGACGCTGCAGATGCAGATTATGACGCCCGAGCAGGCAAATGATTATCGATTCGACATCTTCGATATAACCAAGGTCTGGCCCCACAGCGATTTTCCGCTGATCGAGGTCGGCCGCCTTGTCCTGAACCGTGTCCCGAAGAATTACTTTGCCGAGGTAGAGCAAGCCGCCTTTGGCCCCGGCAACCTCGTGCCGGGAATCGCTGCATCGCCGGACAAGATGCTTCAGGCCCGAATCTTCTCGTACCACGATGCGCACATCCACCGTTTGGGATCCAACTATCACCTGATACCGGTAAACTCGCCCAAAGCCGCACCGGAGAAAAGCTACCAGCGAGATGGATTTATGCGAGTTGACGGCAACGGCGGCTCCGGCCCGAATTACTGGCCCAACAGCGCCGGAGGTCCGGCACCGGATCCCGATTCGCTTGAGCCGCCCTTCGATATATCCGGCCAGGCGGCCCGCCAGGCTTATGCGCACCCCAACGACGATTTCGTGCAAGCCGGCAACCTTTACCGCGATGTTATGAAGGATGAGGACCGCGATCATCTTGTTGGAAACATTGCCGGCCATCTGAAAGGCGCCCAGAAGCGAATCCAGTTGCGACAGACTGCACTGTTCTATAAGGCTGACCCGGACTATGGCTCACGTGTGGCAAAAGAGCTGGGCCTGAATATCAAAAAAGTTGAGAAGCTGGCCGCAATGTCCCCGGAAGACAGGGCCAAAGCTACGGCACAAGGCGCCTGAGAATCGATTATGTATATAAAACTCATTTGAATATTGCATAGACACGACAGAAAGGAAAAGAATAATGGGTATGCCTTTTAACGCTGACGAAGTTTTTGAGATGGCCGAACAGATTGAAAGAAACGGAGGCAAATTCTATCGTGCCGCCGCTAAAAAATTCCCGGTGGTGAGTGATATCTTTCTCGGCCTTGCTGAGATGGAAGATGAGCATTTGAAGACTTTTGCTAATATGCGGGTGGAGCTTTCCGGAACAGAAGTCGAAGAACTTATCTTCGACCCTGATGGACAGGCACAGATGTATCTGCGAGTTATGGCTGATGGTAATGTTTTTGATCTCAAGGCCGATCCTGTCGAACAGTTGGCGACCAGAAATACGCCCGAAGACGTCTTGAAAATGGCAATTGGTGTTGAAAGGGACTCGATTGCTTTTTATGTCGGACTGAAAGAGGCGGTCTCTCGCAGAGCCGGTAAAGATAAAATTGAGGCCATCATCAAGGAAGAAATGGGCCATATCGTTACTTTGAATGAGAAACTGCAGGATTGAACGTAGCTAAGGCGCAAAAGCTAATTGATCTTATTGTTCAGGCTGTTTGGTGTCGTAATTGACAGCCCGGGAAGGCAACATAATGACCGTTACATTTAATGCTTTTGAAGTATTTGAAATTGCCGAGCAAATCGAACGAAACGGCACAAACTTCTACATCAGGGCAGCGGAACTTTTTGGCGATCCCGACACCTGCCAAATGTTTCTCAAGCTGGCGGAATGGGAGAAGGAGCACGAACTGATTTTTGCCCGGATGAAACAGCAGCTTTCGGAACAAAGCCGGCAGGCAGGCACTTCGGAAGCTGACGATTTACTGCCCGATCCGAGGGTGATGGCAGGCCTGGCCGTATTTGGAATGAGATCGAATCCCGCCGAGGAGTTGCGCGGCAGGCAGGAAAAAACAGATATTATCCGAAGGGCCGTGGAGAAGGAAAAGGACTCGATCGTTTTCTATCACGGCTTGAAGGAGTTCGTTCCCGCCGGAGCCGACAAGGACAAAATCGATGACATAATTAAAGAAGAAATGAGGCACATTGTGATCCTCGACCAATCGTTGAAACAATATGAGTAGCCCAGTCGATTCAGGAAAACACAGATGTTAGACTTGGAATCCCTGTATAAATTAAACTATCCAATGTGTATTATCTGCTCGAAGAAGGACGGTAGATTCGACGGGTGCATTGTCAATACGGTATTTCAGATTGTGCCTGAGCCGCCGATGGTTGCCGTCAGCGTCAATAACGAATGCCTGACCCATGAGTACATTACAGACAGCAGGGCATTCACAGTGTCCATCCTGGCTGAACGCACACAGTTGGAGTTTATCGGCAAATGGGGCTTCAAGTCCGGCAGAGATATCGACAAATTCGAGCAGGTAAAATACAAGACAGGCCTGACCGGCATACCGATTGTGCTGGATAACGCGGCGAGTTTTATCGAAGCCGAAGTGGTCGAGGCGATTGACGCCAAAACACATACGCTCTTTATCGGCAGGATCATTGCGTGTGAAACGATCGACGAGAGCAAAATACCGATGACCTATACGTATTACCGCGATGTGAAAGGCGGTAAAACGCCGAGGACTGCGGCGACTTATATAGCGAAGAAGAAACCAACAGAAACATTAAAACAAGGAGCTAACAACATGAAAAAGTACAAGTGTCTTATGTGCGGCTACATTTACGATCCGGCGGTCGGCGACCCTGACAATGACATTAAACCAGGGACGGCTTTTGAAGCTTTACCGGATGACTGGGTTTGTCCGGATTGCGGCGTGGGTAAAGACGAATTCGAGCTGATCGAAGAATAACCGCTGCCATATACCGGCGGTGTCCCCAGCTTGACACCGTACAATAATAAGGCGATTGTTATGAAGGAAATCAAACCTTCGGTACAAAACGGAGATGGGTTTTGTGCAGAAACCGCGGCCGGCCCCAGCGCATTCGTTGTCTTCGGGGCATCCGGCGACCTGACCCACAGAAAACTGCTGGTCAGCATGTTTAAACTTTTTACCGAGAACCTGCTGAGCGATAGATTTTATCTTCTGGGTTGCGGCCGGAAAAAATTCTCCGACGAAGATTTTCGCATAAAGACCGAGAAGTCTATACGGAACAACTCCGACTTTTTATCCTCGAAACAATTGGATGATTTCGTTAGCAGGATGTATTACATAGACGGTGACTACGACGATGTGAGCTTGTACGAACGTATCGCTTCGAGAGTCGCGGAGTTAAACCGAAAACACGATGTCGATGGAAATCTCGTGCTTTACCTGGCAGTTCCTCCTTTCCTGTATAACACGATTGTCGAGCATCTCGGCTCTGCAGGGCTGACTTGCACAACAGCGCCGGGCACGGAGGAACGTGTTAAGCTGGTTGTCGAAAAACCTTTCGGCAGGGACCTCGGCAGCGCGGTGGATTTAAATAATTGTATAAGCCGCTGCTTCAGGGAATCTCAGATATATCGAATCGACCATTATCTCGGCAAGGAAACCGTACAGAATATCCTGATGCTGCGTTTCGCCAACGCAATCTTCGAGCCGGTCTGGAATCGAAACTATATCGATAACGTCCAAATCACAATTGCCGAAACTGATGGAGTGCAGCACAGGGCGGGATATTACGACACTTCAGGCGCTATTCGTGACATGTTCCAGAACCACATGCTTCAGATGGTTACTTTAGTGGCGATGGAACCGCCCATATCGTTCGAGGCGGACCGCATTCGTGACGAGAAAGTCAGACTGCTGCGGTCAATTCGGCAGTTCGATGTTAAGAGAATAAACGATTTTTGGGTGCGAGGACAATATGGCCCCGGCTCAATTCAAGGCAAAGAAGTCGAAGGTTATCTGGAAGAAGACGGAGTCAGCCCGGATTCGAAAACGGAAACATTTATCGCCGCTAAACTGTTCATCGACAACTGGAGATGGCAGGGGGTTCCTTTTTATCTTCGAACCGGCAAGAGACTGGCGGTAAAAGATACGGAGATCGCGATTACTTTCAAGAAGCTGCCCTATTCGATGTTTTCTTCAATCGGTCTTGATGAGCTGCCTTCAAATGTCCTCGTGCTTAAAATCCAGCCGGAAGAAGGGATATCGCTGAGTTTTCAGGCCAAAAGGCCCGGCTCGAAAATTTGTATGAGCACCCTCAATATGAACTTCAGTTACAAAAGCGTCTTTTTAGTTGACCTGCCCGAGGCGTACCAGAGATTGCTTCTCGATTGTATGGTTGGGGACCAGACGCTTTTTACGCGACAGGATGATATCGAAATCTCCTGGCAGCTTTTGACGCCGCTGTTGCAGGCCTGCGAACAGGGTGAGTCGGCGCCTTTTATTTATCCAGCCGGCAGCGAGAGTTTCGCACAAGCCGACACTCTTATCGAAAATGACGGCCGGCAGTGGCGAAGACTTCTCGCCAAGTCAATGTACGATATTTATCAATGAAATCAGGAGAAACTCAAAATGTCCGACCCAAACACACAAGGCCGAACATCCTATGACATTTCAATCGTCAGGCCTCAGATGAATCATGACGATTTCAAAATGAGAGGCCGGGACATGGAGCCGGCAAGACTAAAAGCCATCAAAAAAGGATTGCTGACGCTGCATACTCTGGAGCTTATGGCCATAACCATTTACAAGTTTCAGATCACAAGCGAAAATTGCCAATTCAATCGCCAATTGATAGCCGCGATGTGTAACGAGATGACTCATTACCAGGATTTTCAGGTCAAGCTTTATGAATTCGGCTTCAAGCCCAGACTAACCAGGGGGGCGTTCTGGATCGTCGGTTTCGTGTTCGGTTTTGGTTCCCGGCTGTTAGGCAGAAAGGCTATTCTCAAAACAGGGATCTGGGTCGAATCAAAAGCGGTCCGGCATTATGCCGAGCTTCTTGAGACCATTGACTGGGACGAAGATACGCGCAAGATAATTGAAAAAGACCAGGCTGATGAAGATGGACATATCAACAAGTGGAAAACGCTGCTGGAATCAGAGGTGAGCCAATAAGAAGATGGAACTTCATGACGTATTATTCGCATTCGGATTAACTTTATTTGCGGGTCTGTCAACAGGATTCGGCAGCGTTTTGGCGTTTTTTGCCAGGCGTACGAACACCAGGTTTCTTTCCGTAGCCCTCGGTTTTTCCGCCGGGGTAATGATTTATGTCTCGTTTGTCGAGATATTTCCCAAGGCAAAAGACTCTCTCGTAGCCGAATTCGGCCCGGTCGGTGGCTATTGGGCGACCGTTCTGGCATTTTTTGCGGGAATTGTTTTTATCGCCATTATCGACAAGCTTGTGCCCTCGTTCGAAAATCCTCACGAAGTTCACAGGGCCGAGGAAATGGACCTCCCTGAAAGGGCGGCCAAATTCAAGAAGCTTTACCGGATGGGCTTATTCACGGCGTTGGCAATTGCCATCCACAATTTCCCGGAAGGTCTCGCTACTTTTATCAGCGCCCTGAGAGATCCGAAACTCGGTATCGCAATTGCCGTTGCCATAGCGATACATAATGTCCCCGAGGGCATTGCCGTTTCAATCCCCATATTCTATGCAACAGGCAGCAGAAAAAAGGCTTTTATTTATTCGTTTCTCTCCGGGTTAGTCGAGCCGGTCGGGGCGTTGGTTGGCTACGCGATTATTTCTTCGTTCATTAACGACATCGTATTCGGAATACTCTTTGCAGCAGTGGCGGGAATCATGGTCTTTATCTCGCTCGACGAACTGCTGCCGACCGCCGGCGAATACGGCGAACATCATATGGCGGCTTACGGATTAGTCGCCGGTATGATGGTGATGGCTGTGAGTTTGCTTTTGTTCGTGTAATCGGAGCGATGATGGAAAAGATGAGCATCGAAGAATTTAAGGCAGCAGCAGTCAGTGAATAAACGCACCACTCAAATTCGGGATGTTCTGGAAAAACTGTACAAAAGGTACAATCGCCGAGAATTGATAAGCCCCGATCCTCTACAGTTTTTATATCGTTACTCCAGGCCGGCTGATATTGAAATTACAGCGTTTCTGGCTTCTGCCCTGGCGTACGGCAGAGTACAGCAGATCGAAAAGAGCCTGAACAATCTGCTCGGCCGGATGGGTGACAGCCCATCCGAGTTTGTAATAAATTTCGACGAGGATAAGAGGCGAACGCTTAAAGATTTCAAGCATCGGTTCACTACCGGCGACGATATATCTGATTTATTGACACTGTTAAGAACAATCATAAACCGGTGCGGGAGCATAGAGCAGTATTTTGCCCTGGGCTATAATCCCGGCGACAGAAATATTATTCCTGCACTGTCTGAATTTTGCAATTCCCTTTTGGATATACATGCCGCCGGAGACAAGGGACAGCCTACCCGCGGACTGAAGTATCTGTTGGTAAGTCCCGCCGGGGGCAGCGCGTGCAAGCGGCTCAATCTTTTTCTGCGATGGATGGTGCGCGACGACGATGTTGACACAGGGCTTTGGAAATCGATTGACCAGGCCAGGCTCATCGTACCTATTGATGTGCATATGGGCAGGTTGTGCAAAATCCTGGGCCTTTATGACCGAAAACCGGTTTCTTTGTCGGCAGCAGCGGAAATAACAGAAAGTTTCGCTGAGATTGAGCCGGCCGATCCGGCCAAATACGATTTCGCGTTATCCAGAATCGGCATACTGGAGAACTGTAATGGCCGGCGTCGCAAGGGCTGTGAATTCTGCGAACTATTCGGATTTTGCAGCCGGCGGTGATTTGGCTCCGGATATTGCGGCTATTTCTCAAAGCCCGGTTTGGCCGTATCACCGCCCGAGCCTTTGACCTCGAACTTCCCGGTACTGAATTTATATAACCTGTACTCTGGCGAATGATTGGATTTCTGCTATAATATTCAAACTGTAGCGGCCAATTTCATAGCAGCGTTATATTAGCCGCTAATGTTCTATAAACAACGCCGATACGAATTGAAAATATTCTAACATAGAAGTGGAGTATTCATGCGTGAGGTTAAAGAGAAGGTCAAAGTACTATTTCTATGTACGGGAAACGCGTGCAGAAGTCAGATGGCGGAGGGCTGGGCCAGGCACCTGAAGTCTGACGTGATCGAGGCCTGCTCCGGCGGAGTCTGGCCGGTCGGGGTAAGCTCAAGAGCAATGCAGGTAATGGCCGAAGCGGGGGTCGATATTTCGTCACAAACGTCGGACCACGTAGACGATTTCCTGGCAATTAACTTTGATTATGTTATAACATTGTGTGATAATGCAAGGCAGAGATGTCCCATATTCAGCGGCAAGGCCAGGCTGATTCATAAGCCTTTCGAGGACCCCACATTTGTGGTGGGCAACACAGATGAAATCATGGGAGCTTTCCGCCTGACACGGGATCTGATACGGGAATTTGTCGAAACGCTGCCGGAAAGCTTAATGGATGATGAGTAAGCGTTTAATGAACGGAGTAAATGAAGAATGAATTCGAATGAGCTGGAGAAATATTCGTCCGCGATAACGCTTTCGGATATGGAGATCTTCGTATTTCCGGAATTGATGTACAGCTTGCTTCTGGCGAATATTATGAGCCCGATCATCTGGCAGTGGCGCGAGCTTGACTGCTTCAGGAAGCTGGACGGCAAAAGCACATACAGAAAGTTGATGCGGCTCAAGCAATTCATCATCGACGAGTTCGAGTTCAATCTGGATCTCGAAACGTGGGGTCTGACAAATCAGGCCATTGAGATTAAACGGTTTGAGAAATTCATCTCGCCCGACGATATTTCCGGAAGCAATGCCCTGTTCGGCTACCAGGGCGACAAATATTATTTCGATGTGGATATTCGCCGGCACTTCGGACTCGATAAATACGACAGCGACATCATTCCATACTGGAAGACCGAAACCCTCGAGGCGATGAACGCATTTCGCCTCAAAGAAGGTTACAAGACGGCGGCCGGCGAATGCGTGTCGCTCGCGGCCCTGTACGCTGCGGCGGCGTTTGTCGTCTGTAAAATCCCTCTCGAAAACATCTACATGATACTGACGCCGCTTCACTCACAAAATTTCATCGACATACAGGATGGAATTCTGACCAATAACAGAAGACTCGTCACTAAAACGATGTGGTTCAACGGCACCGCCATCTCCAATAAGGCACAGCGGGCGCTTCGCAACGAAAACATTACGATAGTCGCTCACAGCAGCGGTTACGTACATTGCCTCTATAAAGACGCAACGATCGACAAAAAACGCTATCAGGAATTCGGCGGGAAGCTGGATGCTTATTTGTCGTCCGATCTTTCGCTCGCGGTCTTTGCGAATTTTCTGCGATCGAACCAGAGCTATCAGAAGCTCTTCCAGGTCTGCCGGCAATGTCACGGACAGGCGCAATTTGTGAAGGCCGAGATCCTTTTCCATTACGAGCACGGCAGCAATTTCAGAGTGGCCGACAAGACGTTTGAAAAATTGATTGCCGAAGTATCCGATGAAGATTTTGTTCCTTATCAACTGCCCGGCAGAATTCGCTGTGACGAACTCGAAAATTTTATACAACAGCAGAAACCCGACCTTCGAACCGATCAGGGCAAATCCGCCTTTCTAAAATTCGTTGAGCCCGTCATCCCGGACGCTGAGAGCTTTATGGACGACCTGGTTAGCTTTTCACACACAGAAGCGAAGCTGCCGGGTCATGACAAAAATTTCCTGCCCCCCGATCCCATAGAAATATCCCCTGAGCAGGGCAGGGAGAAGATTATCGATTACCTGCGGCACAAACGGCAGAGCAACACGACGGCGGATCTCGCTTTTTACGCCTATCGCGACATGGAAAGCTGCCGCTGGGCTCCCTTTGTCAAGGCCGCGATGGAGCGTAATCCGGTCTCGATAACAATGGCCGGCTCGATGTCGGTCGAACAAGTCTACGAATGGCTTGGAAAAATGCAGAACGATTCGATTTACGATAGCTCTCGACTGGCACAGCCCGACGAAGTTGCAAACTACCGTACCGGCGACGGCGTCGAAAAGGCCTTCCTGCTCGCTAATGTAATCCACGAAAGAGACCCTAAACAGGATATGGAAATCATTGCGGACAAGAATAATGTGACCTTGAAAGGGCGGAACGAATACCGATTCATATCCACGAAAGGTCTTAAAAAGAGAATTCGTATCGATGCCGCGGAGGTCCTCCGTGTTGTCGAATAAAGAACGGTATGACCGGCAGAAGTAGATTCACCGATTATTAGACGCGCACCGGCGGGAAAAATATTTTGAAAAATTGTCTTTTCTGTGTTGACAAAGCGAACAAGTAGGACTATATTTGTCGTATTGTACTAAATAAGTCTTATTTAGTTGGTGTCTAATGTTAACTTTATTTATGCCGGCAGGATTATAATGGATGTGATTAGACGGAATACAGATTATGCCGTTCGTTTGATAGTACATCTTGCAAAGCACTATGGAAACGAGCCCATATCGACCAGGGTGGCGGCGGCTGAAGAGCATGTTCCGTATCAGTTGGCATGCAAGCTTATGCAAAAGCTCAACAATGCAAAGCTCCTCACAAGCTGTATGGGACCCAGGGGCGGTTTTGTTTTGGGGACAGAGCCAGCAAAGATCAGTTTGCTCGATGTAGTAGAGGCGATTCAGGGTCCCATCAATATGAATCGGTGTCTACTGAGCGGATATACCTGTCCGCAGCGAACAACCTGTAAAGTGAGGAGCAAGCTTGCCAATCTACAAAAGAATATAAACAGCGGTCTGGCCGGAATTACGTTAGACGAACTGGCGCCGAAGGGGCCGAAAAATAAAAAAGTCAGGAATACTAAAAGGAGAAAGCAATGACCGACCGGCAGCAAAAGGCCCATGTTTTGCCCGATTGCCTGGGCAAAGGGCAAAAACTGGTGGAGTTGATCGAATACTCGAAAGATTCGATTGTCAGCAAGACGCTGCTCGATAAGTCTGCGGGGACAATAACACTGTTTGCTTTTGACCAGGGACAGAAGCTGAGCGAGCACACGGCACCTTACGATGCGGTCGTTCAGGTCCTCGACGGCAAGGCTCAGGTGAAAATAGCAAACGAAACCAACGAACTATCGGAAGGACAGCTAATTATTATGCCGGCCAATGTGCCGCACGCCGTTGACGCCGGCGAGAGATTCAAAATGCTGCTGACAATGATTCGCGCATAGACCACAAAAATCTGTTTGAGATAAGGAAAAGGCTATTTCTTAAAAAGCCGGGATATTAACTGATTTGAAACCGAAAGGAGAATTATGTTTTGTTATCAATGTGAACAAACAGCGGGCGGGACAGGATGTACGAAAGTGGGTGTTTGCGGCAAAAACGAGGATATTCAAAGCCTGCAGGACACGCTTATGTTCGGGCTCAAAGGCATCGCCGCTTATGCATATCATGCGAGGGAACTGGGGCAAAAAGATGAAGAAGTCGATGCTTTTATGCACGAAGCGATGTTCTCAACGCTGACGAACGTGGACTTCGATTTGAACCGCCATCTCGGGCTCGTCCTGAAGGCCGGCGAGATGAATCTTCGCGTTATGGAGATGCTCGACAAGGCGAACACGTCCACTTTTGGCAATCCGACGCCGGCGACAGTTCCGAGCGGCACAAAGGCGGGGCCCGGAATCGTCATAACCGGCCACGATTTGCTCGACCTTCATGAACTGCTCAAGCAGACCGAGGGCAAGGGCATCAACGTTTACACTCACGGTGAGATGCTGCCCGCTCACGGCTACCCGGAACTGAGGAAGTTCAAGCATCTTATTGGCAATTACGGCACGGCATGGCAGAACCAGAAAAAGGAGTTCGATCAGTTCAGCGGAGCGATTCTGGTCACCACTAACTGCGTGATGATTCCGAAGGACAGCTACAAAGACCGTTTGTTCACGTGCGGAATCGCAGGTGTTGCCGGAGTAAAGCATATCCAGGGCCGAGACTTCAGCGAGGTTATTGAGAAGGCCCTGTCACAACCGCCACTTCCTGAGAATCAGCTGGGGACCTTGAGCACAGGATTCCACTATACCGCCGTGCTCGGCCTGGCGGATAAAATAGTCGAAGCCGTAAAAGCCGGCAAGATTCGCCATTTCTTCTTCATCGGCGGCTGCGACGGCGCCAAGCCCGGTCGAAATTACTTCTCCGAGCTGGCTGAAAAGGTGCCGGACGATTGCGTGATCCTCACGGCGGCCTGCGGCAAGTACCGATTGAACAACCGCGATTACGGCGATATCGACGGAATTCCGCGACTGGTCGATACCGGCCAATGCAATGATTGCTATTCCGCTATCAAAATCGCAACAGCACTCGCCGGGGCGTTCGATTGCAGCGTGAACGAACTGCCCCTCTCGCTCGTTGTTTCATGGTACGAACAGAAAGCCGTGGCGATATTGTTAACCTTACTGCATCTCGGAATCAAAAATATAAGACTTGGACCAAGTCTGCCGGCGTTTATCAGTCCGAACGTGCTGAACATCCTCATAGAGAAATACAATATCAAACCGGTCGGCAACGTGGATGAAGATCTGGCCGAAATGCTGAAGTAGACCGGTGTAATGGGAAACTTTACCAGACCGGGCTATGAAGAATCCCATGGCGGCGCTTAACGAAGAATTACGGGTATGAAAACAGCCCGTAATTCTTTGTGTGCAAGCATTTTTTGGGACCGAAGCCCTAAATGACTAAAGCATAAATCATAATCACAATTGGTATAACTTGCCATAAGTGCAGATTCGCTGAGAAATTCCCGGAGATTAGCTAATTTTCTCGATAAATGTAAATTTATGCGAACAAGTAGGACTTGTTTAGTCGTATATAATAACAAATGTCCTACTTAAAGACAATTGGTTTGTTTGAAAAGTGAAAATATGGATTTAGTTGTGGTCAGAAAGAACGAACACAATAACGGAAATATCAATGATTAATCAAGCTACACATGATGTGTGGCTGGAAGACTAATTGAAAACACGTATAACAAGTTGGCAGAACCCGGATTAAAAGAATCAATGATGAGTAGTTAAAGCAGTTATTCAGATGGCCTAATATTCCAGAGTATAAGCAGATTGCGATTTCTTGAAGAAACAACAGGCGGTAGTAATAACAATGAAGCATAAGGAGTTAAAAATGAGCAATGAAACGAAATTACCAAAAATATTGTGGATCGTGATTGGTTTTGCGGCAATTGCGGTTGTGGCGGTTTTTGCTTCTGTCGGAAGCCGGTTAAGCATGCCGCAAGATGACACGGGCAAAAGCCCTGAATATATTGCCGAAACTCCAAAGACATGGGACATGGCCTTTGCTTCATCGTTCGGGAAGGATGCCCCGGATTTTTCGGTTGTTGATATAGAGGGCAAGGCACACAAGCTCAGTGACTATCGTGGCAGGAATGCGGTGGTCGTTTTCTGGGCAACGTGGTGTCCGGCGTGCAACCTGGAGATACCTCATCTCATCGAGCTTAGAAAAATGCTCGCAGAAGACAAGCTGGCAATTCTGTCAATATCCAATGAGGAACCTGAGCACTTGAAACATTTCGCAGAATCAAAGGGTATAAATTATACCATCACATCCCTTGGCGACAGCCCTCTGCCGGAACCCTTTGCCAATGTAACCTCAATACCGACGAGTTTTTTCATCGATCCTGAAGGGAAGATAAAATTCGCCGCCGTAGGTGTAGTATCACTGGCAGATGCAAAGGTAATTATGAACATTGAGCAATAGAAGGAAATGTTGAGAATCCGGGCTTTCGTGTTCGGACCGTAAAAATTATTGTCGGTTGTAAAATTTTTGAAAGAGGATTTATAATGAACATTAGAAAAAAACATTTAATCACCATAGCGACTATGGCTTTCGTTGTTGTTTTTCTGGGCCTCAACGGCTGTAAGAAATCGGATAACGCCGGAGCCAAATCGGGCGCGGCTTACGCGGCGAGTATTGAACTCTGTACCGACTGCGGCCAGATTAAAGGCACCGAGCTGTGTTGCAAGCCGGGCCAGGCCAGGTGCGAAGGCTGCGGCCTTGTAAAAGGCTCGCCGGGCTGCTGCAACATTCCCAAAGATGCCGAGACTGCGGCGATTTGTACCCACTGCGGTCAAATCAAAGGCAGCGAGCTGTGTTGTAAGCCGGACCAGGTCAAGTGCGAAAGCTGTGGTTTCGTGAAAGGCTCTCCGGGCTGCTGCAAGTTGCCGAAGCAGTAAAGCTGAAACTCTGCCATAAGGTAAAGTTCATTTTACTTAAGAGGCAATTACGAAAAGATATCGCTCAGCCTTCCTACTTTCGGGAGATGATAAGGTATACTAATATGACCCGAAAACAGTGTTACGAGTGTTTGTGTATCATTATCGCGCTGGGCCTTTTGGTTATGGGAGTCTTTGCTGTAAAAGGAGAAAAGCAAATGCCGGCCAATATATTGGTACACAAATATACGAACAGGCTCATCGAAGAAACCAGTCCCTACCTGCTGCAGCACGCTCATAATCCCGTTGATTGGCGCCCCTGGGGCAGTGAAACCTTGGAACAGGCTCAAAAAGAGGACAAGCCAATTTTTCTTTCAATCGGCTATTCCACATGCCATTGGTGTCACGTTATGGAACGTGAGAGCTTTGAAAATGAGCAGATTGCCGAAATCATGAACGAGCATTTCGTTAGTATAAAGGTGGATCGGGAACAGCGGCCTGATGTGGACGAAATTTACATGAATGCCGTCGTAATGATGACCGGCTCGGGTGGTTGGCCCCTGTCGGTCTTTTTGACGCCCGAAGGCAAGCCCTTTTATGGCGGAACATATTTTCCGCCGCGTGATGCTTATGGCCGGCCGGGCTTCGAGCGGCTTCTTCTATCCGTCGCCGACGCATGGAAGAACAGACGGCAGGAACTTATTGGCTCGGCGTCTAAAATGAGCGAATTGCTGCAGAGTCAGGCCGGTCCAACCGACAAGAGCAACCTTTCGCCGGAGATACTCGATGTTGCCTTCGTAAGTTTCCAGAATTTATTTGATGCCGTCAACGGCGGTTTCGGTACCGCTCCGAAATTCCCTCAGCCGGCGAATCTCTCGATGCTTTTAAGCTATTGGCACAGAACTTCTGATAATCAGGCCCTTGACATGGTTGAAAAAACGCTTGATGCGATACTACCGAGATGGCCAAGTGGTCGAGAAGGCCTTTCTTGACGATTATGCTTTTACCGCGATGGCACTGCTGGACCTGTATGAGGCGACATTTGATGTGAAATGGCTCATCGAGGCCAAATCGCTCAGCAACCAGATGATTGAATTATTCGCCGACACGGAAACAGGGGGATTTTTCTTGGCCGGTAAGGACAGCGAGGAACTAATCGCCCGTACCAAACCAGGTTCCGACGGTGCCATTCCATCCGGCAATTCGGTTGCGGCACTGGTTTTACTGAAACTCGGCAGGTTGACAATGGATCAACATTTCACGGAGTTGGGCGGCAACGTTCTCGAAACATTCTCGCAACAATTGGAGCAGTCGCCTGCTTATTCGTCCGCAATGCTCAGTGCATTAGACTTCCGGCTGGGTCCGGCGCAGGAGATAATAATTGCCGGTAATGCTGATGCGCCGGACGTAAAAAAGATGCTCAAACTAATACACGGCACATTTTTACCGAACGCGGTTGTGTTACTGCACGAACCTGATAAGGCGGATTCAGCTCTTTATAAAACCGTACCATTTATAAAGAATCAGACCGCTATAGATGGCAAAGCGACTGCGTATATATGTGAGAATTATGCCTGCAAAAAACCTGTAAATAATGTTGGTGAATTCGAGGATCTTCTTGCCGGAACGGCAGCAAAATCAGGTGGGGGCAATCCTATCAAAGGTCAATGATAAAAACAAAATGTTTCGCCGGGGAAACAAAAACCAACATCGCCCAAGAAATGACAATGAAAAGATTGGAAAAGGAAAAAAAGACAATAGGCATAATGATACAGATATTTTGCAGTGCTAATCATAAAACCGTCAGAAAGCTTTTATGTCCGGCATGTACAGAGCTTTTGGATTATGCCAAAGAACGTCTGAAAAAGTGCCCATACGGAGAAAATAAAGGTGCATGTTCGAAATGTAAAATTCACTGCTATAAACCCGGCAAACGACAAATAATCACTGATGTGATGCGTTTTTCAGGCCCCAAAATGGTAACAAAACATCCTTTACTTGCGATCGATCACCTGTTAAGGATTAAGTCTTCAAGACGCCGGGAAACTATATCCGGAAAACCTGATAATATTTGATGAGGTATTTTTATATGGCCTTGCGAAACATTGTAAAAATAGATGAGGAAAAATGTAACGGTTGCGGCTTGTGCGTGAATGCCTGTGCCGAAGGCGCCATAAAGATAATTGACGGCAAAGCCAGGCTTGTCAGCGAGATATACTGCGACGGCCTTGGGGCATGTCTTGGGCACTGCCCCGAGGATGCGATAACTATCGAAAAGCGGCAGGCCGACGATTTTGACGAAGAAGCAACCGAAGCATACCTGGCCACAGAGAAAAACTCGCAAGTGCAAACTGATTTCGTCTGTCCCGGAATGGCTGCGAAACAACTGAGAAAAAAGGCTGGTCCGGACGATTCAGCTGCCGCCGGAGAAGTGCCGTCACAACTCGGTCAATGGCCCGTTCAGTTAAAGCTGGTTTCGCCTCATGCCCCATACTTTGCCGGCGCCGATTTGCTGCTGGTGGCGGACTGCGTGCCGTTTGCGATGGGTGATTTTCACAACCGTTTTCTTAAAGATCACAATATTGCCGTAGGTTGTCCGAAACTGGATGATGTGCAGTTCTATATTGAGAAGCTGGCAACAATACTGCAGGCGAACAAGCTCAACAGCTTGACCGTAATTCATATGGAAGTGCCTTGCTGTTCCGGCCTGACTCACATCGCACGACAGGCTGTTGCCAAAAGCAATATTGAAATGACCTTCGAAGATGTTACAATTGATTTGCAGGGTAATGTAAGCCGAACCGAAACGATAAAGATTTAATCGCAGGCTCGGAAACAGCGATTGTTCGTTGAGCAAAGGAATAGGCAATGGCTGATTTTATTAATCTTATAATTACGGATTTCTGGGGCACGATAGCCGAAATGTCGCCGTACTTGCTGTTCGGCTTTTTTGTCGCCGGGCTGCTTTCCGTGCTGGTTTCGCAACAGCTTGTGGAAAAACATCTTGGCGGCGGGGGGCTGTGGCCTCTGCTGAAGGCATCGCTTTTCGGAGTTCCGCTGCCCTTGTGTTCGTGCGGCGTTATTCCGGTCTCGATGTCGCTGCACAAACACGGAGCGAGCAAAGGCTCCACGATAGCGTTTCTTCTTTCCACGCCGCAGACCGGCGTGGACAGCATCTTTGTGACATTGAGCCTGCTGGGCCCTGTCTTTGCCGTTTTCAGGCCGGTGGCGGCACTCATAACCGGTCTTGTCGGCGGCGCTCTCGTTGACGTATTCGAGCAGGGCGGAAAAGCTCGGAAAAGCCCGCCGGAAAAATGTACAGATGAGTGCTGCAGTGACGAAAAAACCGGTAAAGTTGTCAAAGGATTGAAATACGGATTTATCACGCTGCCCCGCGATATCGGCAAGGCGATGCTGTTGGGGCTGGTTATAGCGGCTTTTATTTCCGCCCTGGTGCCGGACGGTTACTTCGCGGAAAAACTCGGCACCGGAATTTTCGCAATGGTCGTAATGATGTTTCTGGGCATACCGATTTATGTGTGCGCGACGGCCTCGGTGCCGGTGGCGGCGGCATTGATATTGAAAGGCCTGACGCCCGGCGCGGCCCTGGTCTTCCTTATGACAGGCCCGGCGACAAACGCCGCCTCATTTATAACCATCTGGAAGGCTTTAGGCAGGACCACTGCAATCATTTACCTCGCAACAGTGGCAGGCTGTGCTCTTCTGGGCGGAATTCTGCTCGATTTCCTGGTTACCAGCACGGATATTAAAATCGCCGCTCACTCGCACTGGATGCTCCCGGCCGGAGTAAAATACGCCTCGGCGGTTGTGCTTTTGGCCATATTGGGTTACGCGTTATTCAGCAAGACCAAAACCAATCACAAATAGCCCTTGAAATTATCTCGTCCAGTAATCCGTAAACAGGGCTAAATCTTCCATGTCGACAATTCCATCACCGGATGGGCCCGGAGCAATATCGGCGGAAAGTTGCTCAGAAGTCTGCATCCACTGATCCATTAAGGTCATAAAATCGTCGCAATCCACCACGCCGTCGCCGTTAAAGTCAGCCGGCACCGGTGATGTAATTTCGATGCCGTCGCCGGTACCCAGGTTGCGGGAGTATTGCTTGTTATACGAATTATTCCAATGCTCGTGCGCCCCCTGGCTGGCCAGCCCAATGCCGTCATTGTTCGGGTCATAAAATGTCCCCGACGGCGGATTGTCGGCCAGCGCCGCCTCGTGCAGGTAGTCGTCGGCGCCGTCGTAGTGCGTATAATCATTCCACTCGGTCTGGAGAAAATCGCAGCAGACCGAATCGACGGCAACCGGGTCCTGAGAGACAAAAACACTGGACGGCCAATCGTCATAAAACGGTGCCATGTTCCACTTGACCGGCCGCGAATCCCAGTTCCGCCCGGCGAAGAGACCATCGACAAGATAGAGAACCGTCTTGCCTCCCAGTTCGGGGTGGCCCATCAGATCCACGAGAGTTCGGTAATATCCCATCCCCCTGCGGTTTACCGGCAGGCTGCTGTGCATATCGTAATAGTCATACGTTTGACCCCCGAGGGTGCGGTCCGGGTTCCTTAGAAGCGAGCCGTAATGATTCTTGCCGCACACAGTTATCCCGCCGCTGTCATGGCTCTTGAGAATAGCAAAGTTAATCATATAGTCCGCCTCGGCAAACGAACGCGGTATATAATCCTGCCTCTTGCCATTGGCGGCGGGCGTGCTCCAGTGAAACTCGACGTTGGAAAATGTTGATTGAGTTCGCCCAAGCCCGCCATAGCTGGCCATGTAGCAGACGTTCGGGAACATTGGATACACAATGTCATAATAAAAGTTCGGCATTATCCGTCCCGGATCGCCAATGGTAATATCCGCCTGGTCCACCCCGGCCACATTCACCAATTGGCCCAGCAGCGAAACGGTCATCTGCGGCGAATTATCAATCCTGTTTTTATTGTTTGACCGCTGCTCGAACGTGCTCGTGTTCGCATTGTAACACATCGTATTGTTTATCTTGATGGCAATCTTCTCGCCGGCGGTGTACCCAACGTCACCTTTGCCCCGGCTGCGATTGAAATTCCGGAAAATCGCATCCCACGCCGCCGCATCCGAACTCTCGCCGGCCAGGCCGCGAACCGCTCGTGAAATCATCCTGTCCACCACCGCCTGGTCCGTATGGTTGTCGTCGTACCAGTGCTCAGGCGAAGAATAGCCGTCCCAATCCGTGGCGTTCGGATCATGTATCCATACGACCCGCCCCGGATGTACGCCCTGTGCTACTCCGAGAGGATCATTAGGCGTTTGTTCGACAGCCAGAGCCACCTTTTCTTCGGCCGAGCTCAAAGCCAGCCAAACAAACCCAATACTCGCGGCAATAAATACCACACACAGCACAAAACGTGCTTGCGCTCGATAGCGTCTGGCTTTATGCAAAGCGCTCACCGAGCCGGCCAGCCCCAAAAGCCAGATTATAAAACCCGATGCCAGAGGAAAAGCTGCTCGCTGGCAGGGATACGTCGCTCGCAAAGGCTTCGGTATAACACGCACAAGGAACCATAAAAGCGCGACAAGTCCAGTGAATGGAAAAAGCCAGATCAACCAGCGGCTATTTTGCCCGCGAGCATGAAACTTACCCGTTTCTGGACAACCTGACGAAACAGACTTTTTTCTTAAGAGCAGCATTTTGCCTCCTTGAGAAAGGATGTCGAGTAAATGTCTGCGGCTCCTCCTGCCTTCAAAAATATACCCGCTTAGCTTAGTATAATCTAAAAAGTGCACATGTGGTAAATGCCTGCAATTCCGACTAAATCGGGGCGACTGGACTTGAACCAGCGACCTCTTGACCCCCAGTCAAGCGCGCTACCAAACTGCGCTACGCCCCGTAACGGATGTTAATTATATTACAAGACGGTTCATAAAACAAATAAATTCTCAAAATTCACCGGTACTTAATCGCACTTGACGAATAAGACTCATTTCCATAAAATCTTCATAAATCCTCAATAAAGTGACTTGCACCCCGCTATTATTGAGAAAAATTGGAAAGATTACGTGGGAATTATCATGACTAAACAAAAAAATGCATTCATGGCAATGGTAGTTTTACTTGCCGGTTTAACCTTGGCGGGTTGTGCTGTCCAGGCTCCCCCCGAGCTGACGAAAGCTTCGGTAAGCGATGACCTGGCGACAGTTCAATCAATTCTTGCAAAGAATCCGGAACTTATCAACGCTAAAAACGAAGATGGCTGGACTTCCCTGCACATGGCGGCTTACAAAGGCCATAAGGATATAGTGGAGTTTCTACTTACCAAAGGTGCAAAAGTTACCACTCGAGAAGATCGCTTCGGCCAGACTCCTCTGCACGACGCGGCTCAATATGGTCACAAGGATATAGCCGGACTTCTTATAGATTACGGGATGAATGTTAACGTCAAAGATAAATTCAAGTGGACTCCTCTGCACGCCGCGGTCGTAGGGGGACATAAAGATATGGCCGAGCTTCTTATTGCTAAAGGAGCAAAGATTAATGCTAAAGAAAACAGCGGCAAAACTCCTCTATATTTTGCTGCTCGTGACGGCCGGATAGAAGTGGCCGAGCTGCTGATTGCCAAAGGAGCGGATATTATCGCCAAAGATGATAGCGGCAGAACTCCTCTGCACGTTGCAGCCATAGAGGGACATAAAGAGATAGTTAAGCTTCTCCGCAAACATGGCGCCAAGATGGGCTCTGAAATTTTCGATGTGGTTCAGCAGGGCGATCTTGGCACATTGAAGGTTCTCCTGACCGAAAATCCTAAACTCGTCAACGCCAAAGATTCCTACCTGTCACTGTCGCCTCTATCCTGGGCGGCCATTGAGGGGCATAAGGAAGTGGCCGAGTTTCTTATTTACAAGGGAGCGGACATTGGCACAAAAAACGAAACCGGAAAGGGCGCCAGCCCTTTGCACTGGGCGGCCAGGCAGGGCAGCAGGGATGTGGTTGAGCTTCTCATCGCCGGGGGAGCTGAAGTTAACGCCGTAGATAAAAGCGGCATTACTCCTCTGCATCGGGCGGTCATGGCGGGTCATAAGGAAGTGGCCGAGCTTCTCATCGCAAAAGGCGCCGAGATTGACGGTGATACGTTACACTGGGCAGCCATTAACGGGCATAAGGAAGTGGCCGAGCTTCTCATCGCAAAAGGAACAGATGTTAACGCGAAAACCACATCCCGGCTTTTTTCTTCAACAAGAAGATTAGTTAGAGCCAAAGGCAGTACCCCGTTACACCTGGCAGTCGTCGAGGGACACAAGAATGTCGCCGAGCTTCTCATTGCCAAAGGGGCGGATGTAAATGCAAAAGATATCACGGGAGTCACTCCTTTACATTGGGCGGCAGTAAGAGGATACAAAGAAATGATTGAACTCCTGATTGCCAATGGGTCAAAAGTTAATTCTAAAGATAAAGATGGTACTACTCCTCTTCGTTGTGCTGTCTGGCAAGGTTATGAGGAAATAGCCGAACTGCTCCGCAAGCAAGGGGCCGTAGAGTAATAAACAATTGATTTTCAATAAATATCCTCAAACTGACCGATCCGCGCTGTCATCCATGCGGAAGCAGGGATCCATAAACGTAATGGATTTAGTGGATTCCCGCTTTCGCGGGAATGACAAACTGTGTATATTGTTGTAATTGAATGACTTAACATGTCGTTCGACCGAAAACCGGTCAGTTTGAGTAAATATCAATATTTTTAGTTCCCGCATGCAATAAGCTGGTTTCCTGTGAGTCCGGATGAAACGAGATTGATCGTTCGGAATCCCGTAGACATAAATCTCCATCCGGCACACCAGGATCCGGATTTGGATGACGATGGAAGGCGAGGCTTGTCTGTCATCCCTCATCCCTCGTTAATCATTTTTTCCACATAATGTACAATTTATATATTTATCAGAAATTTTTCAAAAAAAGCCTTGACATAGTTAGGGTAAACTAACTATATTAGGCGAAACAAAGAAAATACAGGAAAAACAGTAATGGCAGCAGAAAATGCTAATTTAAGTTCATCATTGGAAGATTATCTCGAAGCGATTTTCAACCTTTGCAAAGAGTCTAACATCGCTCGCAGCAAGGACATAGCGAAATCACTGGGCGTATCCAGGGCCTCTGTTACCGGCGCGTTGCGGGTACTTAAAGAAAAGGGTCTGGCCAATTACAAGCCGTACGATTATGTAACGCTGACCGAAACCGGCCGGGCCACTGCGGCGGAAATCGCCAAAAAGCACAAAATTCTGGAGTCTTTTTTCATAGACGTTTTGGGCATCGATCCGAACACCGCCCAAGAGGCTGCCTGCAAGGCCGAGCACGCGCTGGGGCCGGGAATCATCGAAAAGCTATTATGTTTTATCGAATTCGTAAGCCAAAGCAGCGAAAACGGCTGCGACCTGGCGGACCAATTCCAAAAATTCTGCAAAAAGCAGATGTCAAAAAGTACAGGTAAACGAGACAGCAACAATGGAGCAGAAAAAAGTAATACATCTTTCGACGGTTAAGTCCGGCCAGATGGTGAAATTAGCCGGCGTCGAAGCCGGGCGCGGTTTGAACAGCCGGCTTGCCGCGATGGGCCTTTTGCCCAACGTGGAAATAACCGTCGTAAGCAATGGCCACCCCGGGCCTTTCGTTATCAGCGTCAAAGGCTCCAGGATAATGCTGGGCAGGGGGATGGCAGATAAAATTACGGTAAGTAGCTGCGATTATGAAAAAGATCAAGGTCGCCCTGGCCGGCAATCCTAACTGCGGAAAAACCACTATATTCAACCTGTTGACCGGCGCCCGCCAGCACGTGGGCAATTATCCCGGCGTAACAGTTGAGAAGAAGGAAGGTCTGTGCAAATACGCCGGGCATGAGATTACATTCGTTGACCTGCCGGGAACGTACAGCCTGACCGCTTACACAATCGAAGAGATAGTCACCCGCAACTTCATCATCGAAGAGCAGCCGGACGTTGTGGTCGATATTGTGGACGCATCGAGTATCGAACGAAACCTTTATCTGGCAACGCAGCTTATCGAAATGAATGTCCCGCTGATCCTGGCGTTCAATATGAGCGACGTCGCCGAACAGAAAGGGCTGCTGTTCGATATCGAGCAGTTATCCAGGCTTCTTGAAGCGCCGATCGTCCCGATGATCGGCAACAAAGGCAAAGGCAAAAAAGAGCTGCTCGAAGCGATTGTGGAAATAGCAAAAAACGGCAGGGGCCAGCGCATTCATAACATCCATTACGGCGAAGAAATCGAGCACGAGCTGGCAAAAATCGAAGCAATGATTACCGCCAAAGAGCATCACCTGGCGGAAAAGTACGGCTCAAGATGGTCGGCGATCAAACTGCTGGAGCAGGACGACGACATAACAAACAAAGTCCGGAGCCGGGAACTAATCGACGCCGTCAAAGCCGCCGCCGAACACTTAAAGAGCATTTTCGACGATGGGCCGGAAGTTGTCATGGCCGATCGCCGGTACGGCTTCATCTCAGGCGCGTGCCAGGAGACGATCAGAACCACCGTCGAATTGCGCCACAACTACAGCGACATGATCGACGCGGTCGTCACAAACCGTATGCTGGGGCTGCCGATATTTCTGATCCTGATGTACCTGGTCTTCCTACTGACATTCAAGATCGGTAAATATCCGATGGGCTGGCTGGAAATGTTCTTCGAGTGGGCCGGCCGGGCCATCGCAGGCTTCTGGCCTGCCGGCAGCGAAAGCTGGCTAAGCTCTCTTTTAGTCGACGGCATAATCGGCGGAGTAGGGGGGGTGATTGTCTTCATGCCCAATATCCTGCTGCTGTTCATGGCCATCGCAATGCTTGAAGACAGCGGCTACATGGCTCGGGCGGCGTTCATCATGGACCGCATCATGCACAAAATCGGCCTGCACGGCAAAAGTTTCATCCCGATGCTCATCGGTTTCGGATGCTCCGTGCCGGCGATTATGGCTACGAGAATCCTCGAAAACCGGCGAAGCAGGCTGACGACAATCATGGTCATCCCGCTAATGAGCTGCGGCGCAAGGCTGACGATTTACGCGCTGGTCATCCCGGCTTTTTTCCCGGAGAACTGGCACGGGCCGATGATGTGGCTTATCTATTTCATCGGCATCGTTCTGGCAATCGTCTGCATCAAAGTCCTGCGTCTGACCTTTTTTAAGGGCGAGACCATCCCGTTCGTTATGGAACTGCCGCCATATCGCATGCCCACACTCAAATCGGTCGGCCTTCATATGTGGCACAGAGGCTGGATGTATCTGAAAAAGGCCGGCACGATTATTCTCGCCATATCGATCCTGCTCTGGCTTGCGAGCAGTTACCCGAAACCCAGCCGGGAGTCTCTGGCGGGCTTGTCGGACGAGCAGGCTCAGCAAACCAGGCTGGAGCATTCGGTCATCGGAACATTGGGACAAGCGATAGAACCCGTCATCAAACCGCTCGGCTTCGACTGGAAGATCGGAACCGCCCTGATAGGTGCGACCGCGGCCAAGGAAGTCTTCGTATCACAATTAGCAATCGTATACGCAGTCGGCAGCGCGGACAAAGGAACCGCAACTCTCCGACAGCGATTGAGAGCCAACTATACGCCGTTAACCGGCTTTTGCATTATGCTGTTCTGCCTGATCTACGCGCCTTGTGCGGCAACGATCGCGATGACAAAGCAGGAGACAAACTCCTGGGGATGGGCGATGTTCCAGTTCTTCGGCCTGACTGCGATGGCCTATATCATAACACTTGCCGTCTATCAGATCGGCAGCCGAATAGCCGGTTAACCGGGCACAGAAAACAGTTGGCGGATTAGGTCAAATGATAAACCATATCCGTAAGGGACAACACAATCGAAATGACAGGCTAATGTCTTTTCTTAGGTGGTCTGGAGGGCCTAACAAGGCAGCAGAATAACCAGACAACGAACAGGGGGATAAGAATGGGAAACAGGAAAGGAAATGTCATAGCGGCAAGTATTGAGCCGGCCAGGACAAGGCCGCCGAGGACAACCAGGGCCATGCCAAAGAAAACGAAAACCAGCAGGATCGCCGCACAAAAGAGAATAACCACCGCCGATATCACGCCCCACGTGCCTGTGGCGGGACCAAAAGGGCTGTCGATCTGGTCCCCGTTTATCGCAATCGAGACCGAATCACTCGCTCCTAATAAGACCCAGCCGAGAAAGCCGACCATCAGCACGGCTAATACAATCGCCAGTTTCTTTATCATAAACTGTCCCCTTCCAGGGCTAAAACTCATTACAACATATACCGAATCGATTCTATGAATCTTAAGACAAATTTAACATAAATCGCCAAAAATGTCAATAGCAATCCAAAATTGCGAAAGGCACGGGACTAACGGCGAAGGGCTGAAGGCAACCGGGATTTATCGTTTGCCAATCCGGGCAGGGCGATTGTAAAATATAATCTTGACGGATACCGGAACTTCGAACAAGCCACAGAAAACTGAAGTATATAGGGTCATGTACGCGTTAATATGGACATTTCAAGCGGAGATAAAGTATGGAAACCAACCGCGATAAAAAGGCAGTATCTTGCATCGGTGACCGGCATCCAGAGGAAGAACTTAAAGAATGTCAGGCGAAATTCAAGGTTCTGTTCGAGAACGTCTGCAGCGGCGTGGCGATCTACGAAGCCCGCAACGACGGCGAAGATTTCGTGTTCGTGGACTTAAACCCGGCCGCCGAACAAATCGAGCACATCAAGAAACAAGAGATCATCGGCAAAAGCGTCACGGAGGTCTTTCCCGGCGTCAGGCAGTTCGGCCTGTTCGACATGTTCCGCCGGGTGTACAAGACCGGCACGCCGGAACACCTACCCGTTTCAGTCTACAAAGATGAAAGGGTCGCAGGCTGGAGGGAAAACTACGTCTATCGATTGCCTTCCGGGCAGATTGTTGCCGTCTACGACGACGTCAGCACGCGAAAACGCACCGAATTAGTCGCTCGCATGACCGACCAGTGCTTTCGCGCAATCGCGGACTATACGTACGACTGGGAGATCTGGGTCGGCCCGCCGGGCCGGGTGTTGTGGACGAATCCCGCAGTACAGCGCGTCACAGGCTACAGCATCAAAGAGATTATGGCTATGTCGGATTACCCGGGCTCGGTAGTTTACGAGCAAGACCGCGACAGGATAGAACGAGCCTTTCGCTCGGCATTAAAAGGCAGTACAGGCAACGATGTTCAATTCAGGATTGTAAAGAAAGACGGCAAGGTAATCTGGGGGGAAATATCCTGGCAGCCGATTTACGACGACGACGGCAATTCGCTGGGGCACCGCGAGAGCATCCGGGATATTACGGCTCGCAAAGATGCTGAACAAGCGCTGGAAAAGGCAAAAGTAAAGAACTAACAGTGTAACGATGTATATTTATCCACATGCAGTATTCGAGACGGCCGCAAGGTTACAGGGTGATTTGTTGCTGTCTGACGTCTTCTTGAGATTAATTTGCGTTTCTGAGCGATATTTGAAAATCTCCTTGGTACGTAACCTGATTGGGATTTCGCCCAGTCCGTTCCGCCGTTTCATAAAAACGGCAAGTCCAACGCCGCTTTTTCTCGAAAATGATAAAAAATCCGGCGTTTCCAAATATTCGTATCGATAAGCCCATGACTATTACGTCCTATAATTTCCTTGACGATAATGGGATTAATTTGGTATAATTCTGTGTTTGGCAAAATCTGTGGATTATAGGTCCTTTAGTAAATATTGCCATTGTAGTATTCTGATATGGGGTTCGCCATTTGCGCTATGGAATTCCAATGAAAACTCAGTTATTTCAAGTTAGGATTCTTGTCTTTTTTAATTAATGATGCATCGTCAGTTCTTCGAAGATAAGGAGGTGGTGTCAGGTCATAAATCTTCCTGTCCGCAAGAATATTTTAGAGAAAAGAAAAAATGATTATTTCCGGCACTGTTATGTTGCCGGAGCATGATTATCTTAATTTATTTGTATGGAGTACTATTATGTGTAAAAAATTGATTTTTTTGGCTTTTGCGTTCGCTCTTTGTCTGGCATCATCAGGTTACGCCGCCACGATAGTGTGGGTCTCGGACAACAAGACTCCCACGGGTGGTGTCCCGGCGGACCAGGGCTGGGTGGATCTGCTCGAAGCCAATGGCTACACCGTAAATCTTGACTTTCGCAATCAGGAAGGGCGTACACTCGATGCGGCGAAAATCGAGGCTCTCAACGCCGCCGACCTTGTTATCGTAAGTCGCGATACCGACAGCGGTAGTTACGATGATGGCCAGGAGCCAACCCAGTGGAACTCAATCACAACACCAATTATTCTGCAGGTTGGACATCTCACCAGGAGCAACCGTTGGCTGTGGCTCAACACCGACGCTACAAACGACGCCACGGCAACGCTGGATGTCGTAGAATCCGACCATCCCGTGTTCAACGGTGTAACGATCAGCGCCAACAACCAGCTCGATATCCTTACTATGGGCAGCAGCTTTGCTAACTCCACCGATGTCGGTAACGGTATGCTGATAGCCAAACGAGCGGACAACGACCAGATATGGATCGCCGAATGGCAGACCGGCCAGGAATTCTACCCCGGATTGGGTCAGATCGCCGGCGGACCGCGCTTGTACTTCGTCGGCGGCTCTGATGAGGGCACGGACGGACGATACAACCTCAACTCCGATGGCGAAAAGATGTTTCTCAACGCGGTCCGTTATATGCTCGGCAGCTTGAAGCGGCCAAAGGCTCGCAGCCCCGAGCCTGCAGATGGCAGCCTTTATATGAATACATGGGTAAACCTTGGCTGGCAGGCGGGAGATTCCGCAGTCTTGCACGATGTGTATATGGGCGAGAATTTTAACGATGTAAACGACGGCACCGGCAATACATTGCAGGGCAACCAGGCCGGAACTTTCTTTCTCGTCGGAATTATCGGGTACCCCTATCCGGACGGCCTCGTTCCGGGCACGACTTACTATTGGCGAATCGATGAGATAAACGATGTCGACCCGAATAGTCCATGGAAAGGGGATGTGTGGAGCTTTACAATGCCTTCCAAGAAGGCGTATCAATCCATTCCTGCCGATGGCAGCAAATTTTTAAGTCCGGACATAACGCTTACCTGGACGGCAGGATTCGGTGCAATATTGCATACCGTCTACTTCAGCGACAATTTCGATGATGTTAATGACGGCGTCGACGGACCGCGCCAGGCGACTGCAAGCTATACTCCGGAACCTCTTGAATTGGACAAAACGTATTATTGGCGGGTCGATGAATTTGACGGCACTGAAACACACAAAGGCGACGTCTGGAGCTTTAAAACGTTGCCCGATATCCAGATTACAGATCCCAATCTCGTAGCTTGGTGGAAATTCGATGAAGGTACCGGCAGTGCCGCGCTCGACTGGTCTGGCCACAACAATCACGGCACTCTCATGGGTAATCCCCAGTGGGTAGCCGGCTACGACGGCGATGCGCTGGATTTTGACGGCAACGACGACCACGTCTATTCAAGCGATGTCAGTCTCCCGACCAGTGCTTTTACGATAGCGTTCTGGTTCAATTCCGAAACAGCCCTGAACACAGGCAGCCCGCGTGAGGATTTCATCTACTGGCAATCGGTCTCCCGCCCCCATATGACCTTTAATAGAAGCGGCAACGGAGAAATCGGTCTCTGGCCCAACGTCGGCGGTGATTTCGACGGCC
>Ga0307378_10002282_pt1 | contig 29747 bp, 16 predicted proteins | sample UN1MG_FD_202238 | JGI IMG/M metagenome (GOLD analysis project Ga0307378, IMG submission 202238) | Soil microbial communities from Risofladan, Vaasa, Finland - UN-1 | ecosystem: Environmental > Terrestrial > Soil > Coastal area > Acid sulfate soil | place: Finland: Risofladan, Vaasa | collected... | reverse complement strand
ACCCGCGCCAGCCAAGGCCGAAACGCATTCGATTTTATATGCCAATCTATCCAAGCTCATTTCTCCGATCAACCCTTACCATCATTATTGGGGCCATAATCCACATTCACACCCTGTGAACGGTTACGTCATCACTAACACGCCGTTCGTTCATAAAGAAAACTTCCGCAAGATTCGGAAGTGCGGCATTGGCCGTCACGGGGGCCGGTTCTCTTTATGCAAATATCAGTAACAGGGCCGATACGCTTGCTCTTCTTGGCGGTACTCCCGTGCGCACAAAGCCGTTTGACACCACGTGGCCTGTTTTTGATGAGAATGAAGAGAAGGCCCTGCTTAAAGCCCTTCGCAGCCGGAACTGGTGCTGTCTGAAAGGTAATGCGGTTTATGATTTTGAAAAAGAGTTCGCACGGGCTATGGGAGTGCCGCACTGCGTTCTATCAAACGGGGGCACGACGGCGATGAGCGCTTCTTTGCACTGCCTCGGCGTAGGACCCGGCGATGAGGTTATTACTACACCGAACACGTTCATTGCGACTATCAATGTTATATGCAACGCGCACGCATTACCTGTCTTCGTTGATATTGACCCGGACACCGGCTCCATAGATGCCGAGCTGATAGAAGATGCGATAACGGAACATACAAAAGTAATTTTGCCGGTTCATCTGTCTGGATTCCCGGTAGATATAGAGAAAATAATGTCCGTTGCCGATAAGTACAAAGTCACGGTCGTCGAGGATGCATGCCAGTCCGTGTTCGCTGAAGTAAACGATAAGAAAGTCGGAACGTTCGGAGCGACGGGCTGTATCAGTTTTCAGGAATGGAAATCTCTTGTCTGTGGTGAAGGCGGGGCAATCCTGGGAAGTGACGAGCAACTAATGCGCAGATGCGCGGCTTTCGTTAATAATGGAAGAGACCCAAAGAATGCTAAAAGGGGCTATCCGTATCCCGGTTCTAATCATCGAATGACTGAGTTCCATGCCGCCATTCTTACAGAGCAGTTCAAACGTTTTCAGAAGCAGGACAAGACACGCCAGAAAAATGGAAAATATCTGGAGAAAGAACTGGCAAAAATCCCAGGCCTCAAACCCCGAAAAGCATACAGCGAAAAAACGAGATTCACTTATGTCACTTTTGAGTTGGATTACGACAAAAAGTGTTTTAACAATGTCTCTGCATCGAAGTTCGCGGAGGCGGTTCGAGCTGAAGGCATTCCGGCCTCAGGCGGGGAAAGAAGATACTCAAGAGGCTGTCACAAAGAAGGAATGTTGGAAGAACACCTAAATTCTCAGGCATTTCAAGCATCGTTCTCGAAAGCAAGGCTCAAAAAGTACAGAAAATCCTTACACTTGCCGATTATAGATAATATCAGACCCAGTTGGGAAGAGAAGCTTTCCATAGAAAGCAAAACAGCCTTTCTGGGGCCTAAAAAAGATATAGATGATATTTTGGAAGCTTTTGTGAAGGTCGCGAAGAACATTGGCAAACTTACGTAATCAGGAGCTTTACTTTATTGAATCCAAATTAGGCATCAATAATAAGCAAACAACTTAAAACAAATCTTAAATATTAAAACTGGAGTAACTTTAGATAAAATGGAGTTTTCAAAAAGGCCCTTATCCATTTTGACATCGAGTATTTTTCCGGCCTGTTGAACTCTAAAAAATGCAGTTATTAGTACTGATAAGGCCCTAAAAAAATGCTGATAAGGCCCTAAAAAGCATTGATAATATTAAAAAGCCCTGAAAGATGGATTATTTCCTTGAATTCCATGTCCATTTTTGTTATCATAATGGTTCAAGGAAAATGTGGGGCGTAAAAATCTATCTAGCAAGGGCATGTTTTTATTGATTTAACAAAGGATTAGTTATTAAAGAATTGGAAAGGTTGTAAGATGGATGCATTAAGGAAAATGTGGATTGTGCTTATCTGTATTGGCTTGATGATATGTGTTGCTCAAGCTGCCGAAGAGGCACTCAATTTGCCCGAAGATATGACTCCGCGTTTGGTCGTAAGGGAATTGCGTATCAGCGGCAATAGCCTGATATCAACCAACGAGTTGCTTGAGAACATCCCGGCTGTTTATAATGCATCCAGTCAGCCCCTTTCCCAGGCCGACAGCCAGTTTCTTTTTGACCTGAGGGTTATCAAAGAAATAATATCAGAGCCGGGCCAGCCGCGAGAGGTTTCGTTAAGAACTATTCAGGGTCTCACCCAATATATACTTTCCGTTTACCAGGATAATGGTTACTCCGGTATATATGTGTATGTGCCGGAGGGTGCGATTAAAGATGGTACGCAGTTCGTGGATGAGATTTTACCAATAAGAATTCTTGAGGCTCCTGTTTCTGAAGTCAAAATAAAGTTCTATGACGCCGAGCGAAATGAGGTAGGGAAAGGTCATCTTAGCCGCTCTGCTCTCGAGAAATGGTCGCCGGTGAAACCAGACAAAGTAGCAAGCCAGAAAGAACTGGATTATCTGGTCAATCTTCTCAATCTCAATCCGGACAGACATGTATCTGCGGTTGTTACTAAAGGTGCCGAGCCGAACACACTGGCTATAGGGTATGATATTTACGAAACAGATCCATGGCATTTCTTCATCCAGGCAGATAATTCCGGCACGAGTGACAGACAATGGTCTCCGAGAATCGGTTTGATCAATACCAACGTCCTGGGAATAGATGACAGATTCACTGTCCTTTATCAGGCTACCGCAGATAAAACCTTCGATGAGAATTATTCAATTTTCGGAAGCTATGACTTTCCTGTGATACATCCTCGACTTCGTCTTAATCTTTTTGGGGGATACAGCGAGTTTGACATAAATCCGGATACCGGGCCTATTAATTTCATCGGCAGTGGTACATTTTACGGAAGCTTATTACGTTACAACCTCTTCCAGCAAGATAAGTGGTTCTTCGACATTACAGGATCCTGGAGCCACGAGGAGAGCAGAATCACACCTTCAATGTTTCCTCAGTTCTTTGCAAGTGACGTCGAGATGGAACTATGGGGAGTCGGAGCTAATCTCCATCACAGGGATGATAATTCGAGCACCTCTATCGCATTCAACAGGGTGGAAAGTATGGGAAAAACTGTCCTTAGCGAGTTTCAGAGGGCACGAACGAATTCGGAACCGGAATTTAGCATTTATTATACGTCGGCAAACCACAGTCAGTACCTGGATCAAAAGAAAGTGCAGCAGTTCAGGGGTACTGTCAGATGGATAGTGCCTTCCGACAGATTAGTCCCTGCGAAAATGACTTCCTTTGGAGGTATGTACTCCGTCAGAGGATATGACGAATATGAAATTGTCGCCGATGGTGGCGTATTGGCTTCGGTTCAATATGAGTTTGACCTGGTCAGACATAGCCAGGCGGTTGAACCTGAAAAAGTGGCAAACGAAGAGATAAGAAAACTGGCTCCCCTGGCCTTTTTTGATTTCGGACACAGCAGTATAGAGGACCCCGTGCCAGGTGAGAATGAGAATCAGACGATTTATTCGGTAGGTGTGGGTACGATTTTTGAGGTAGGGAATAATTTTAGCGGAGCCATATATTACGGCTATCCACTGAGGGCGACTGATGATACACGGAGAGGTAAAGGTCGATTGAACGCAAGCGTAATGCTGCGGTGGTGAGCTTCCCGACAGCTTAGTCGGGAAGGATATAATGTATAGGTGAACCTGAAATAACAGTAGTAGCCTTTGTTAAGGGGATGGATGATGAAAAGTGTAAGAAAGAATTTTAAAAAGTTTTATATCAGGAAGTTCTTCATAAACTTCCTGATGTGCTGCTTGATCTTGAACACATCGCTGTCTGTTACGCTGGCTCTTGAGTCGGGTGATGTTCTGAGTTCTTCCGGCGCTACTCCCACCCAGTGGGGCGACCACACAATCATAGACACAGACCATGGCGCAATCATCGACTGGAGCAATTTCAACACCGGTGATACCCAGAGTGTTACGTTCAACCAGTACTTGAACAGTGAACTTAGCAGCTCTTCGGCGGTGCTCAACAGGGTAAGTTCCGGGACCGTTCCAACGCAGTTTAACGGTGATCTTAATGCTAACGGCCGTGTCTTTGTCGTTAATCCCGCCGGTATTATCTTTGGTTTTAATTCAACCGTCAATGTAACACAGTTGGTTGCTTCCGGCCTCAAAATGTCAAACGAGGCATTCAACGCTGTCCTGGCAAACCCTGCCAATCAGATGGTATTCGAAGGCGGTGATGGGGAAGTGCGAAACAATGGCAAAATCTCTGCTGATAGTGTCTTTTTTATCGGCAATAAGGTCATTAATATAGGGGGAGTAATGGCTCCAAGCGGCCTGGTTGTAATGGCTGCCGGTGACAACGTATATCTTGCTCAGGATGGCAGCAACGTTTTAGTCGAAATCACTGCAGATCCCGGCAATACGACCCCTGATGTTTCTAACAGAGGTTTAGTCAGCGCCAGGCATGGATCGATAGTCCTTGCTGCAGGTGATACTTTTTCCAGGGCCATTGAGAATGTAGGCATTATTACTGCACATGGTTTTTATGGTGAAGGAGACGGTGGTACAATAACGGCCCGTGCAGCACGTATTGACCAGCAGGGCATCATTAAGGCTGAAGGCTATGCCCTTGGCGATGGCAGTGGCGGCAGCATAAGCTTGACCGGAACTGAGGAAGTTGTGGTTGCTAATCCGGGCGCCGGAACTGCCAGGATCACAACAAACGCGGGGCTCAACGGCAATGGTGGCCAGATAACCTTACAATCCGAGGGTACCGTTACCGTCGACGATAGCGCGTTGATTGAGGCGCATGGTGGAAGCACGACAGGTGACGGCGGATCTATCAAAATCACCTGCGAACACTTTACTGTTACCGGAGACATTGACGCCTCCCCTTTAAATGCAGATTTTGAACCGGGGACATTATGGGTAGATCCTGTGACCGTTACTATTGCTGATGGTGATAATCTTGGAGAGTTGGACACCATCTACGAAGAAGATATCGAAGCTCTCTCCGAGGCAGGAACGAACCTTATTGTCGAAGCGGATGACAGCATTACTATGGAAAATATCGACGATGATGAAATCACCGGCGGCTTCGGGGATATCGAGCTTCACGCCACAGGTGATGATAGTTTCGTTTACTTCAAGGACAAAAGCGACACTATAAGGACAACTTTGGGTGATATCGTTATTGAAGCTGGCGGGGGCGGTATTGATATCGGCAGCCTGATAACCTCTAAAGACCTGTCCGATGATAAACCTACTCCAGGTCAGATTATGCTGACCACGGAGAATGGAGGTGACATAACCACAGAAGATCTGCTTATCGAAAGTGGATGGGGTCATGCTAAAATCTATGCGAATGCTTCCGGCGATCTGACAGTCAATGGAGATGTCTATGTAGGATCAGATCCTGTTATTAATCCGATACAAAACATTCCGAACGGCCAGAATGCCGAAGCTATGATTCGTCTGATGGCCGGCGACAATGTGGTCCTCAACGGCGATGTTGGTGCCTATGCCAGTGGTACACACGAGGCTGCTGAAGGTGGTGTTACCAAGGCATATGTCGGGGTATATGCAGGTATGAATCAGGGCTTTGTCGGGCATGCGACTATAAATGGTGACCTGGAGGCTATAGCGAAATCGGCAAGCCAGGGGACTTCTGAAGCGACCATAGAGGTAAGTGCGTGGGGTGATATCACCTTTGGCTCGGGAGCTGCAGCACCTTTGGCTGATGGTGACAATGGACAGGTGCACGTGCAGAGCTATCAGTCTGAAACTGATGAGGATAATGGGGATGTTGCACGAATAATAATCAATGCACAACATGAAACTCCACCGCCAGGCCCGCCTATAGGAGTACCGGATTTTACGGAGACCCATATGGGCAATCTTGTTGAAGGCGATGTATTGAAAAATGACTTCGATCCGGAGGGTCATCCACTCACAGCTACATTGGTCGATGGTCCCACCCATCACGAGTCGTTTACCTTGAATCCCGATGGCAGCTACAGCTATAAGCCAAAAGAAGGCTATGTCGGAAAGGACAGCTTCACATACACAGCCACTGATGACGAACAATATACTACCGATCCTGTCACGGTTATAATTACAATGACTAACAATCTGCCCACTCTGACAGATGATGTAGCCGCAACCGATCAGTACGTCCCTGTTGTTATTGACGTACTTGCCAACGATTCTGACCTGGACGGCGACCCTCTGAAAGTGGATTCTTTCGCCTACAAAGGCACCGGAACTTTGGTGCTGAATCCGGACGGTACTTTCACATACACCTCGACGGGGAGCTTTACCGGGGAAGAAAGCTTTACTTATTATGCGACTGATCCCCAGGTTGGCGCCGAACCTGCTATGGCCAAGGTAACAATTACGGTCAAGCCGGGGGTAGTACCACCGGGGCTTATACCGATGCCATGGCCAGTGGCACCGGGTCTCGAAAGAGCAGAGATAGAAATATCGGGTTGTCCGGCTTTGATGAAATGGGCGGCCGAGGAGATCGGAACCGATGAGAGAGTGGTACAAATTTGGATGGTAAATGCTCTGGCCTCTACTCGAAATATACAACCATGCGATATGTGTGCGAACCTTAGACATGCAGCTATAATCTTACAGGACGCCGAAGGTATTCGCATAGCTGCTCTGGCACAGATCGTAAATGAGTTCGCTTCAAGCACTGCACCGCCGACTGAGGAGCAGATGGCGTCGATTGCTGATGCGATAGCACGTAGCTCCGAAACCAATAGTCACTATTTCCTGGCCGGAGAATACCTCGATGCACTTGTTGAGTATGTCGGCATCTTGAATAGCGAGCTGAATTTCTCAATGGAGGAGTCAATAGAATTTGCGACTGAGAAATATATTGGACGGCTAACTCAGAGTGAAAATGTAAGTCTCGCTGCCTTTATCGCAGCCAGATTAGCTGCCCTGGGAGGATAACGGTTAAATTAATGTTTTAATTTGCGAATTTGCCCGACGGCGTAGTTGGGACTAAAATATAGTTTACGGACGAGTCTAAAGCGGAAAATGTAAATTTTATTAAGAGGAGAAAAGATGAAAAGTTTAAGAAAAAAATTAAAAATGAGGTATTTTAGGGAGGTTATCACATACTTCCTGACGTGTTGTTTGTTTATGAACACGTCACTACAGGTCGCACTGGCCCTTGAGCAGGGTGATGTTTTGAGCTCTTCCGGTGCTACTCCCACCCAGTGGGGCGACCACACAATCATAGACACAGACCATGGCTCAATCATCGACTGGCGCAATTTCAACACCAGTGATACCCAGAGTGTTAAGTTCAACCAGTATTTGAATAGTGAACTTAGCAGCTCTTCGGCGGTGCTGAACAGGATAAGCTCCGGGACCGTTCCAACGCAGTTTAACGGTGCTTTGAATGCTAACGGCCGTGTCTTTGTCGTTAATCCCGCCGGAGTAATGTTCGGTGGCGATTCAATTGTCAATGTCACGCAGTTAGTTGCTTCAGGCCTGGGCATGTCAAACGAAGCATTCGATGCAGTCGTGGCTGGCTCTGCCAGTCAGATGGTATTCGGAGAAGGTAGTGGAGTAGTACGAAACGAAGGTACAATCACTGCTGGTAGTGTCTTTCTTGTAGGCAAGAAGGTCATTAATGCCGGTTCAATCTTTGCTCCGGATGGATTGGTTGTAATGGCTGCCGGTGACAATGTATATATTGCTCAGGATGGCAGCAATGTTGTAGTCGAAGTACTGGAAGACCCTCTGGATACGACTGCTGATGTTCAGAACAGAAGTCTGATAAACGCTACAAATGGGACAATTGTTCTTGCTGCCGGTGATACTTTTTCCAGAGCCATTACTAATGTTGGCTGGCTTGCTGCGTCGGCCGGTACGGTTACCGCCCATGCTGCAGTTGTGGAAAACAGAGGAGTTATCAAGGTCGATGCCATGCCCGGGGATGATGTTGACGGCGGAAACGTCACCTTGACCGCTGTTGAGGAAGTTTTAGTTGGTCCCGATGGATTGGGTGTACCTGGTCGCATACATGCCAATGGCGGGCAAAACGGTAATGGCGGACAGATAACCTTAGAATCCGGAGGTGCCTTTAATATGAATGAGGGCACGTTGATTGAGGCGAAAGGTGGAAGCGTATCAGGTGACGGCGGCTCAGTGAAAATCACATGCGATCATTTTACCATCGCCGGTGAAATTGATGCCTCCCCGACAAATGGTGAACCGGGCACATTGTGGATTGATCCCCCTGTTGATGTCACCATTGCGAATGGTGGAAATCTTGGAGAACTGGACACCCTTTATGAAGAGGATGTCGAAACTCTCTCGCAGACAGGGACGAGCATTATTGTCGAAGCGGAAGACAGTATTACCGTGGAAAATATGTTAGATGGTGAAATCACAGGCGGCAGCGGTGATATCGTTCTTCGTAATGTATATAATACTGGTGGCATTAATTTCCTGCCGGCGACTGAGGGCGGCCCGGTTACTACACAAGTCACCACTACCTCCGGCGACATCTATATACTGGCAGGCAGTGGCGGCATTACAACCGGCGATTTGCACACGTCGGAAAACAACGGAGACAATCCGGGTAGAATAATGCTATTTACTAACAATGGAGGTAGTATAGAGACAGGTGCCATGAGTGTTGATGGCGGCAATGAAGTTGAAGTTTCTATCGTTTCCTCCGGCGACCTGACGATTGACGGCAGCGTTATGACAAGCACCAATAAGGTCCCTGATGAGAATCAAGAGGGCACTGCCAGGATATGCCTGATATCTGAGACTGGTGACATAAATATTGACGGTGCGGTAGAAGTTGAAGCTCATGGCAAATTTAAAACTTCAGCAAGAATTCATATCTGTGCAGATAATACAGTAACCGTGAATACCGGAAATGGACGGGTCCGGGCCTGGGCTGATACGGCAGGTAACACGGGAACAGAAACTGCCGAAGCAGAGGTAAAGATACATGCCGGTTCGGATGAACCAGGTGCTATTACTGTCATAAGGCCGGTAGGTGGCATGCCGGTTCGGGCGAGAGCTTCGATCGGCGGAGGGGGAGTTGGTCCTCTGGAATCGACCGGTGAGGTTGGTACAGTTGAGGAAACTAATGGAGGTGCTCATGCACTGATAGAGATTGCAGATGCCTGGACAGGCGAATGTCCTGATTGTCCGACTCCGCCGGTAATACCTCCACCGATAGTTCCGGAACCGATAGGGCTGCCCGATTTCGAGGAAGCTCATATGGGTACTCAGGTTACAGGTAATGTACTAACCAACGATGATGAGTCGCTCACAACAGTAGTGTCTAACACGGATCCGAGCCACGGCACGCTCGTGATGAATTCGGACGGTAGTTTCACCTACACGCCGGATGAAGCAGGTTATGTCGGAGGAGACAGCTTCACATACACAGCTACTGATGGCGAACATACTACTGGTCCGATCACAGTTACAATCACCATGAACAACTTACCTCCGACACCTTTCGGTGATGCGACATCGACTCATATGGGAACAGAGATAACTATCAATATTTCGGATCTTCTGATTAATGATACTGATCCCGACAGCGACGCAGTTTCCTTTGACTCTTTCGATTACACTGGTAGTGGTACGTTAACGGATAATGGTGACGGCACACTGACCTACAAGCCGAATGATGGTTATGTCGGCGATGACACGTTCACATACAAAGTTACCGATCCTCAGATTGATGGAACTCCTGTCTCGACATCGGTTACAATCACCATGAGTAATGATCTACCAAGTATAATTGGTGATGATATAGTAACAACAGTGGGCAATCCTCCTGTTACTGGTAATGTACTGAGTAATGACACAGATTTGAACAACGATTTGCTCCATGTTGACTCATATACACAGCCAGGCCATGGAACGGTGACGATTAATCCGGACGGCACATTCACATACACGCCGGATAAGAGCTTTGTTGGAGAAGACAGCTTCACGTATTCAGCATCTGATGGACAAATGGGTGTCGAGCCTACTGGGGTCACGGTGACAATTACCGTTAATCCGGAGCCTGTGGCAGCATATATGCCGGCGGCACCAGGTCTTGAGAGAAGAGAGCTGGAAATTTCAGGTTGTCCGGCTTTGATTAATTGGACGGCTGCTGAGCTCGGAACCAACGAAGGAATGGTGCAGGTTTGGATGGCAAATGCTTTAGCTTCTTCCAGAGATATACAACCATGTGATACGTGCGCAAACCTTAAGCAGGCAGCTGCAATTTTGCAGGACCCCGATGGCGAGCGAATAGCTGCTCTGGCACTGGTGATAAATGAGTATGCTTCAAGCACTACACCACCGACTGAGGAGCAGATGGCGTCAATTGCCAATGCAATAGCACAAAACACTGAAACTGATAACCAATATGCTTTGGCTGGAGAATATCTGGATGCTCTTGCACTGTATGTTGGCATCTTGAATAGTGAATTGAACTTTTCCGCAGAGGAGTCGGTACAAGTTGCTACGAATAATTATGTTGGACAACTGGCTGAGGGTGAGAATGTCGGCCTTACTGCCTACGTCGCGGCGAGATTAGCTGCTTTGGGCGGATAGTAAACAAGTCTGCATTATTATTTGAAAAGCATGAGGTTGCCGTTAGGGATTAAAACACTGTCCCTGACGGCAACTTTTTTTTACAGACAAATTTTCTCATTCAATAGCTTTTGCAATCGGTGTATGAGTAACCCCTTTGAGCATGCGAATTTCTTCCGCACGCTGCTCCAGTCTTGCTGCTTCTGTCCTGTTTCCGGTCTTGAGATGCAGCTGAACCAGTGTCTCCAGCACATCGGCCACGTTCGGATGATGCTCGTCAAAAATGCTCTCAAGCGTATTTAATGCCTTGCGGCACAGGCTTTGTGCTTCGGAGTATTTATTCTGATTCAAATATACCTTTGCCAGATTGTTAAGAGCTATCGCGGTGTCATCACTATTTGTGCCCTTCGAGCTTTCCAGAACTTTCAGCGCTCTTTGTAAAACATCTTCGGCCTTGGTGTATTCTTTGTTCATTATATAGAATTCGCCCAGCCGGCTCAAAATGTCACCTTCAGACGAGTGCCCGGAATTGGCCCGATTTTCAACCGTACTTAATGATTTTTCGAGGAGCTTTTTTGCATTAACCATGTCGCCTTTAGCCTGGTATACCTTCGACTTTACCAACCAGACAGGTACGAGAAAATGATGGTCCGGACCGTAGATTTTTTCCTGTATTGGAAGTGTTCTGGAAATCAATTCTTCGGCTTCTGCGTATCGTTCCTGCAGTACATATAGTGTTGCCATGCTGCTGAGCACTTTTGTTGTATAAAGGTGATTAGGCCCATAGCTTTTTTCGATTATGGCTATCGCCTCGTTAAAATAAGATTCGGATTTTGTTAAGTCACCCTGTGCCATGAGCAGGCGAGCCATATCCACCTTAAATGGTGCGATTTCCTGGTCATCTTCCCGGCTGACCCTGAGCATAATAGTCATTGCTCGCTCAAGCGCATCTGCAGCCTCTCGGTATCGGGCCTGACCCTGATAAATTTCGCTTAGAATCCTCAAGGTGTATGCCACATAGGGGTGACTTTCAGAATACACCTTTTCCTGTAGTTTTAGACCTAACCGGCACATTGTCTCAGCATCAGTCAGCTTACCCTGGTTCTTGTAGAGATACGCCAAATCAAGCACACATGCACAAAGTTCAATATCGGAAGCGCTTGTCCTCTCTGCCAGATGGAGCGCCTGCTCCAAAAGGGGCTGTGCCTTTTCGTAGCCCCCGGAAGCCATGTATACTCTTGCCATTGAGCGAAGTGAACCGCATGTATAGGACCTTTCTGCCGATCTTGCCCACGCACTTACTATACATACGGAGAGTATAAATGAACCATAGAATAGGAACAGGATAATACTCTTTATATTCCGCCTCTTCTTGGACGGTGCTTTAGCCCCTGCCATTATAGAACCCTCCACCCAGTAATTTATGGAATCCTCCACCCGATACTTGAAGTATCAACAAATGTTGTATTACATATTCGTACAATTTGAATCGCAACTTTAGCGATACTTCCACCTTTTTTCCTATATGTTGCGCCGCTTCTTTTAGCTCCGGCACTTTTCTGTGAATAGAGCTTGAGAAAAAAACATCGGCAGGGATTATCGGTCCAGACGGCCTGTTGTTGCAAAGATGTGGGATTTCCCAAAAATACGGGCGTTTTTTCCAAATAAGTGTATATTCGAAATAGAAAGAAAAAGATTCGTGGGCGTAATTCAGTGGTAGAATGTCAGCTTCCCGGGCTTCTACAATCACCTTTTAACCCTGTTATCCATAAGCAGTAAGCGTAGTTTCCAAAAGGCGTTATGTTCTGTCTTGGGACTGAGTCCGGACTGGATTCTGGACTGTTTTCAGAGTGATCACTGCACAAGGGTATAAAAGAGCAGTGAATTGTTTTGCCGGCACGCTTCTGTTTTTACTCAAACACCCGCAGCTTCTTCAGGTTTTTCGACCTGCTCATAAGACAATAGTAGAAGTTAGTCTCCCCGTGCCGTGGCCACGTCCACCAGTAGCCCCACCGCCGTGGCCCTGATTTTCGGCTCGGCCAACTCTTCCAGGCAGCTCGTCCGGGCCCGCCAGGTGGTGTAACCACCCAACTTGTGCTGCTCTGGCGGGGCGATATAGCCCTCAGAGCCGTTCGCCAGGCTGATATTCATCGTCGTCTGTAAGGGGCTGGCCGCCTTGATGGCCAGGCCGGTGCTGCCGTAGACCTCGCACGGAATGGCCGCAATGCCCAGATCGCCGATTCGGATGGCTTGCAATTTAAGTTCACGGGTCGCAGCCATCTTCGACAACTTGATTATCTCGTGGGCGAAGACCTCTTCCCAACTGCGAGGCTTGCGGTCGGCGAACGTCTTGACGAACCTGCGTGCCTTGGCGACTTCCTCCCCGGTTGGAAAACGCACATCGAGTGTGAGCCGTTGCTCGCGCATCTCAAGCGGCACCCAGTCGTGATACTCGATTTTTTTATAGGCTTCAAAGGCGGCCTGCGCCACATCGCGTCCGACGGAGAAGTGGTCATATTTGCGACGCTCCCGGCGCAGGAAGTCGTAGCAGTTCGCGTCGCCGCTTGTCCCGTTCGACATTATGCCGACGAATAATGGCTTCTCGCCTTCGGCACCGATCAGTCGCTCAATCTCACTGGCAAAGACGGCAAAGTAATCAGCCGATAAAGCCGGAGAGCCGGCGTAATGAGTCGAATAATTGCCCAGTAGGGCCAGTGGACGGCCATCGCGGGTCTGCACAGAGAGAATGGTTACGTCCGGATCGACCGGGCCGGTCCGCCGAATCGCATTGGCGTTGTTGTGTCCCGGATTCATCTGGGCCCGGTCCCCTCGCTTGTCGCTGTAAACATTGGTGTGGGCTGTGCCGGGTTTCATCAGAAAACGTCGGCAGTAAACATTCGTTTCATCCCGACCAACAGCCCAGCCAACACGAGCGGGCTGGAGATTCTTTTGTGCCTTACGAATCCCTTCGGCAATCTTGCCCGGCAGCCACCTGGCGTACTTCTCATCGCAATCCGTGCCCAAACAGCCGCACACCGACGGGGCCGAGTGAGTGTGCGTTGCCGAAATGAGAATTCGCTCGGGTGGTATTCCCGTGTCCTTAGTCGCCAGGGCTTTGGCCTCGTCGGCCAATGACCGCGGGATCATACAGCTGTCAACCACCACGATTGCCAGTTGCTCGGTACTGTCGTCAAGCACCAGGCAGCGTGCATGCAGCGGATCATTGACCTTATTGGCCACCCGTTCCTGCACACCGCCGTTGACGAGCACGGGCAATTCAAGCGGTGTGATGTCGATGGCAAAGGCACCGGCCCGAAACACCTTTGTTTGTTCTTGGCCTTGATCTCTGCGTTCAGCGTCGGCAGCCGGTGCCGTCGGCGCCCATATCCAGGCCATCGCGACGATGGCAAAGGCTATGATCCGGGCTATGTGGCCTTCACAATATCCAGAGAAAGCGTAACGGTTATACATTGGGATAAGCCTCCAGAACCTCGTCAATGAAACAAAATAAGCTACTGATAGAAATCATGATTTCCATTTTACATTCACTGAAGCACTCCTGCAAACATCAGGTCCAACAATAAAATATCATCTAAATTTCAACATCACTCCGGCAGGGCCGACCTGCCGTGCAATAAGAAGACGCAGAAAAGCCGAGCGTTTGTATCAAAAAACCACTTTTTCCTGCTATTTTGATGTGGTGCGACTGTTGCCTATTGATTTTTATGCCTTTCGACCACCAGGCTCTCCACAACGAATCGTCCATCACAACGAAATGAGTGGTTTCGCATGTGGGAATCCCAACTATTCGAATACTCTTATCTATCGTTCTCTTACAGATGCCACGGGCTGCGCATCGGCCGTGTCAACATTCGGCCGGCTTCAGAATCGTTTATGAAGTCCTCCTTCCCGGGATCCCATCGCAGCTTTCGACCCAGTCGAGTGCAGATATCCGTAAGATGGCAAATCGTATCTGTACGGACTGCGATGTCTATGGGGCAAATCGTTTTCTCTCGTGTCTTGACCGCATCGAGGAAATTCCTCTGGTGGCCCTTGCTTTCAATAAGATGAATCTCATCCTTGCCAATCACCGATGTCAGTAAGGACTCCGGCTCCGCCCAGATGCCGCGACGACTGACGTGTACCCAACCTTCGGTTCCCTGAAAGGTCACACCCTGCTTGTGTTGGCTGTTGTCCATGTATATCATAGTCACGCCATCAGCGTATTTGTGATGGACCTTCCAGCTGATGGCGCAGTTTGCCAAACCATCTTCCGGAAATACAGCAGTCCCTTCGATTTCAACAGGGCCGGTTGTATCGGTGCCGTGACCCCACTGGGCTATGTCCACATGGTGGACGCCCCAATAACCACCTATACCGCCGAGGCAATAGTCAGATATGTGATACCAGATCGAGTAGCTCTCTTCCTTCATCCACGGACGGCAACGCTGGTAGGTATATGGCGCCCATGGAGCAGGGCCAAGCCACATATCATAATCAAGCCCCTCGGGCACCGGCTGCGTCGGCTGATTAGGATAGGCGAAGTCATGAGGAACACCCACCAGGATGGTGTGCAATTTGCCGATCCGGCCGTTCCGGACTAATTCGCAGCCGAAGCGGAAATTCCGGTCTGACCGCTGCTGGGTGCCCCATTGGAAGACCCTGCCGTATCTGTGACACGCTTCTTGAAGAGCCTTGTCCCAAGCCAGACTTAAGCCGAGAGCCTTTTCTGTATACATATCCTTGCCGGCCCGAGCGGCTTCCAGAGAAACAGGGATATGCCAGTGATCCGGTGTGGCAATACAGACCGCATCAATGTCCTCTCGACCGCAAATCTCGCGGAAATCGTTGTAAGTGACACAAGCGGTGTTGCCGTAGTGTTCGTCTACTATATCCTTGGCCTTCCGGCGCTGGCTTTCGTTGACGTCGCAGACGGCGACGGCCTGAACGTCCTTGTGGCCTAAGAAGGCCCGCATCAATCCGGTTCCCTGGATTCCCAGACCAATAAAACCCATCACAATCCGGTTGCCTGGTTCGACAGTACCGGCCTGACCAAACACAGTTGCGGGCACAATGGACGGTAATCCCATAGCAGTAATGGATGTCCCTATAGCATTTCTAAGAAACTGACGTCGGTTAATACTTGTACTCATGGTTTTTCACTTTCCTCAAATTGTTACCTGTTTTCCATGCGAACACAATGATAGCATCGAGTCTTTGAGCAGGTCATCCTGCAGTATTCCCAACGGCCCTTGCTCGTTGCATATAGTACCACAGAAATTCGTTAACAACAACGAATACCATTTGAATATTACACGAACTTTTTCTTTTACTTTTCACACCTGCGCCCTTTTATCTGCAAACGGGCTGGCTTCAGGAAATATTCGCGGCTTTAACAGAATACAAGCAGGCTGCGGAGAGAAGGTTTTTTCCAGAATCCTGCAAAACTTTTTGCACAAATCGACCAGAACAAAGGTGTTGACAAAGAAAGTGTAAATCGTATAGACTTAATTACAAAAGAATATACGTAAATATATGCGGGCGTAATTCAGTGGTAGAATGTCAGCTTCCCAAGCTGAATGTCGTGGGTTCGAATCCCATCGCCCGCTTTTTCATGCCTGTTAGTGCTAAATATTGTATTTGCAAGCACTTGTGAATCCTTGTTGCTTTCTATATTAGACTTCTTCAACACAGATGGTAATTGACATCGGCGCATATAACACGAGATTTACTTTTCCAGTATTAATGACTTGCAAATTTATATTTGAGACGCTATTTTTCAATCTAATGTGCGTTTGAAATTCCTGAGGATCGAAGAGATTATGAGAGATATGAGGCAGACGAGAGAAATGGCGAGGTTGTTGATATTCTTGTTGGTTATTGTGGTGATCGACGTTTCACTTCTTGCGGCAGAGCCGCTGAAGGTCACCCATGGGCCCATTCTGGGCAGGGTCGGCTCGGATTATATCGGCATCTGGGTTAGGACATCACGGCCCGGTGAATTTCAAATCAGGTATGGCACTCAAAAGGCACGTCTGGATCGGCTCTCGAAGTCTGCGATGACCGAATTAGTGCGTGATAACACCGGCTGGGTCCTCATTGATGGGCTGGCGCCCGGCGAGAAGTATTACTATGAGGTAGTGATACCATCAAAAGATGGTTCTCTGGCAGGACCCGGTGGATCATTTCGAACATTGCCGGATATGCGTGTAATGCGTGACGCCAAGGTCAATCCTCGTGGGCTGTTCAATTTCCAGTTTGAGTTTGCCTGTGGTAATCAGCAGCGTATGAAGTCATCAGGACTTTTTCAGCCTGTTTTCGATACTATGCTCAGAGAGATTAAAGACGAGATCGATTTTGCAATTCTAAATGGAGACTGGCTCTATGAGGAACAGCGTGATTACCCTGTTGACGAGTGGGTCAAACAGGTAGGGATACAGGCCGAGGAGATACCCGAGTTAGTCAGGATCGCTCCGAATATTGCCGGTGTGTGGCAGAATTACAAGCTCTACCTTGAGCGAGGAAAGAGTCTTGCGGAGTGGCACCGTAACATGCCGTCTTTCTTTGTGTATGATGACCACGAAATCCTCGATGACGTGCGAGGGACGGGCAGCGTTGGTTTTCGAGACCATCGTGCCGTATTTCGGGATATTGGCGTCCAGGGCTGGTACGATTATTTGGGATGGAGCAATCCAGTGGAGTCTGACCAGCCAATAGTCTTTGGGAGAGCCCGGCTGAAGGCGGACAGTGACATTTTGTCCGATTCACAGGCGGATTTCAGTCGGCTTAACCTGGACCTGACCAGTAACCTGCACGTTCACTGGGGCGGGCCGACGGCCTGGCGTAAGGAGAAGCGATTCGACGGAGTGGGAGGCCATCCTGATGCCGGTGTGTATGAGATTATGGAAATAGTAGACAAAAACCGGTTACGAATAAGACCCAGGCCGCCGCAGGACGCAGAGGTATCATATTCGATAGGGCGTCTTAGCTACTTTCAGATGGGGCTGTCAAATTGCGATTTCTTTGTGCTGGATACCCGCGGCCAGAGGGAAATGCCAATACAGGCACAACCGGACAGGCCCGGGCAATCCATACTTGGAGCCCGACAAAAAGCATGGCTCAAAAAAGCCATGCGAGAGAGTAATGCGGATTTTATTTTTGTAGTCTCTTCGGTTAATCTTGTTTTGCCGCATATCCTTGATGTGGGAGAAACAGGGCCCGACACATGGAGTGGACAGCATGACTCCTGGACCGGCTTTCCGGAAGAGCGAAAGGAAATGATTCAGTTCTGGGATTCGCTGGATAAACCCATTTTTATCCTGACAGGTGACTTGCACAACAGTTTTGCAGTCAAAGTCACCGATAATCTGTGGGAATTTGCTTCGGGGCCGCACAGCTCCGGGAACGCCAGTATGTTAAGTGAAGGCGAGCGTCCATCCAGCGGCCCTTTCGAGTATCAGGGCGTCAAGTTTGATATTCGCTGGTCAACTTACCAGCGGGCCGACAGCCGCGGCTTTCATCAACCGGTGTATTGTGTTGTTCAAGTCAACAACGTTTTTAACAATCCGGCAAGACCGGGAAAGGTTCGCTGGGTTGCATTTGACAGGCCGCATGTAGTTTTTCAGTACTATGATGGATTGACCGGGCGTTTATTGTATGCAGAGGCGGCCTCGCCAAGGCTCGCTGATTGACTGAAAAAGAAGCCTTTTCATTTTCATTCTTTCGTATGTGAGTAGGCCAAGTTGCCATGTTCATCATAAAACGAAAACATGGCTTGAGCCCCGTCCTTTTTTGGTGAGACAGTCACCATCAGGAAACCTGCGGAGGGTTTGCCTTCCAACTGGCAATGATACTGTTTAATCTTGCCCTCTGGATCGGTCGATTTTGGCGAGCCGGCCCTCACTCCCAGACGGGAATTGGCATCGACTAACGCACCACTGGAGAATTCTTCGAAGCCCGATGGATGCCTGGCGTGATACTGCCAATGACGGTCCCCGCATAGAACATAGAAGTTTTTATCGAGAAAACCGTTTTGTTTCAGCCAGCCGAAGAATTCCTGTGCTTCATGGCGAAAACCATCGAGGTTGGTATGGTTGTCTCTCTTGCTTCTATCGTCCGGGCCGACCAGCGGAGTGGGTGAAATAAGGATTTTGAAGGTAGCATCACTGGCGAGCAAGGTATCCTTGAGCCATTGCTTTTGGGTATCACCCCAGATGGTCTTGTCCGGCCCGTCGGGCATTTTGTTAGCACTGCGGTAAAGCCGGCCCTCCACAAGCCAGATTTGCAGGTCGCGGCTGATGCGGAAGGTAGCGTAGGTAGATGCGGCCGGGTCGGCTAAATCGACAACGGGCAATTGCTCGCGGAAGTTGCGCGCCCCCATTTCCGGCGTAGGCATTTTGTCTCCCGTGTTGTCACAGTCATTGTAGCGATAGTCGTGATCGTCCACCTCCCAATAAGTCGGGACTTCCGCGAATAAGTCGATGAAGCGGGGCTGGATGAACTGTTCGTGATATTTACGGCGCATTTCCGTTTCGGTTTTTGCGCGATCAGACCATGCTATACCCATCCACCGGTCCGAGCCGGCTTTCTTCTCTGGATGATCAAAATAGACATTATCCCCGGTGCCTACGAAAAAATCGGGCTCCAGCTTTCGGATCGCTTCGAGCGCGGGGTAACCAAGATGTTTGTCGTCGCCCTGATAGGCGCCTTCGGGTTTGTAAGGACCTTCATGGAAGAAGAAATAGTTCATCCCTGTCACTACTGCGAACTTTGTTTCTTCTATTGCATTCTTACCACCGAGTGTTTTGAACGAACATGTGCGGCCTTTCACAATATCGTCCCGTTCAGTTCCATACAGCAGGCGATAGTAATATTTAGTGGATGGTTTTAAGCCGTCCACCTCCACTTTGACGATATAGTCGTAATCTGGCGAGGCCATGATCCAGCGAGTTTTGCGCGATTTCTCAAATTCCGGATTGGTCGCCAGTTCGAATCGCGCCACGCCTGGGCTTCCGGGCAGGTCACCTTCGATAAGTTCTGTGCCCTTCGTCAGCCGGGATTGAAGGATGACGCTGGTTTCAGTGACCCGGCCCGCCATTTCGCCTTGACCAAGGTTTAATGACGGAGCCGCGAACACGAGCGAAATGTTACAATAGCTGATGAAAACACTTACGGTGAAAAGAAGTTTCATTTAGCACCTCACTATACAAGAATACAGATGGATTTTTAATTATACCGTTTATATTGCCGGATACTTGAAATGTCAAGAGTCTGGAATAGTTTTTTGCACGAATAGGGGGAGAGCTATACCTCCGGCACATTCCACAAAAAAAAACGTGGAAATTTCCTTTTGAGATTACTATTATTTCAAGCGAGTTAAAATGAGAAGTTATCTTGTTACAAACTTGTTAGTGTTAGTTTTTACCTGTTGTGGGCTGCTTAAACATACAGCAGTTGCCGCAGATGAGCAGAGTGCCCGAACAGAGCTTAGCGACATTATTGGAATAACACATGTAGATGGTAAGTATTGTTTAACCGACGAAAACTTCCTGAAGGAGGGGGCGGATCAAATTTTGGCTTTAGGCTCGCGGGTTATTAAGGTTTGGTTTCACAATCCGCAGCGGTCATACCCCTTCAATTCGCAATGGCCGCAGATGGATGGTTTCGTTGAGACAGCAAAGTCACCTTATTTTAAGGATCTGTTTGACAGGCCTTTTAAGACCTATGTTATGATGTGTTTTTCGGCCGGCAGGGGCGCGGGTTACTTCAGGAAAGGTGTTGACGAGCAGCAAAAGCTGGATGAGCAGCGTCAGTTTTACGAACTTACCAAACACCTTTTGACCACGTACAAAGGTACCGGCAAGACTTTTATATTGCAGCACTGGGAAGGCGACTGGCTTATTCGCGGAAGTTATGACAAAAATGCTGACCCGGCGCCGGAGGCTATAAACGGCATGATCGAGTGGCTTAATGCCCGGCAGAAAGGCGTGAATCAGGCCAGAGAGGAGGTGGGATTTGACGGAGTCCGGGTTTATCACGCGGCCGAAGTGAATCGTGTCGTCGACTCTATGAAACAGGGCAGGCCTAATGTTGTAAACAAGGTTCTGCCTCACACTGAATTAGATCTGGTTTCCTATTCGGCGTGGGATTCGACAACGGCACATCCTGAAAGTCCTCAGGTGTTCCGTGAGGCGCTTGATTTTATAGCGGCCAATATGCCGGACAGCCCCACCTTTGGCAATAGAAATGTATACGTGGGTGAGTTTGGCATGCCCGAGAATAAGTTTTCGGCAGAGCAGATTCGGAAGATGATTCCCAACGTGGTGGAGACCGCTCTCGATTGGGGATGTCCCTACATAATATATTGGCAACTATACTGTAACGAGTTAGAGGACCTAAAACAAACTCCACCAATACACAGCAATGATGCAGTGCGCGGTTTTTGGCTGATAAGGCCGGATGGCTCCAGGGCCTGGACGTGGGGGTATTTTCATGAGCTGTTCAGTTCAGGTGGTCTAAAAAAGCATTAATATTTGCGCCGCAAATTATGATTGTGCCTGGCGGCAGCGGGGAATGTGGTGTACAGAATTTACACGAGTTATCTTCAGTAACTGATTTCTAATTTTCTCGGACGCTTGGGGTGTCCCGTTTTTCCCAAAGAAAGATTTTAAAATTTCACCGGTAGGGAAAGAATCATGTCCGAAGAATTGCCGAATGTGATTGAGCGGCTTTTTCTTCCACATTAAACGCGATATGGAACGGCTGAGAGGCAGGTGGTCAAGTGGGGGCTTTAGAAATCGAGCGGTCGGTCGTTATATGTTGTTCGGATCAGGTTAACATAGTGCAGCTTCTTGCCGATAAGTTACTGTAGGTAAGGGGTTGAACATGACCTGGCGAGTGATGCGGAGGAGCACTCGCCGGTTCTTTTTAACCGAAAGTCTAATAATGATTTGCATCAATTCTCCCACCATCGCCTAATCCAGGCCGGATATTCAGAGTGGCTCTTTGTATTCAAAAAATCTCGATTGTCCGATGGTTGTGATTCCTTGGGGCGAGTCGATGTTAACTAACATAAATGAACCTGTTCGCCGGAAATGTCGTATAGGTGTTTGAATTAGAACCGATAAGTAAGGAAGCGTTTATAATGGCTATGGAACATCCACAACATAATACGGAGTGCAACTCAGGGGTACACACCGAGCACCTTTGCTACATAATATCTCAAGGTTTTCATCTCAGTGATGAGCAGAAGTACAAGGTTTTAGTCGAATATGCCGAGTATAAGTGTAATCATTGCGGCCGTATTGCTAAAAGTGATGCCAACCTCTGTGTACCCGATCGCCTGTAAAGTTCGGTGGGTTGCCGGGTTTGTTATCTTCAGCACCCCAGCGATACTTGACCTGACTTTATGCTAATCTGACTTGCTTGTTTCCATTATGGCACTCTGTTGACAAGTGCTTCACTGAATGCTTTTCTTCTTTCGGATACTTTCCTCTATCTTTTCTGCCTCGTAGCGCGTCCATCCGGAAGGCAGCACTCCGAAGTAGTCCAGGCGATCATCTTCCGTGATATTGTCCTTCTTAATAGACGCGGGTACACCCTCTGCAAAGCAGTTGTCAGGGATCACCTGATCGACGTGCGTGGCACTGCCGTTCGCCAGTATGGCTCCCTTGCCAATCCTTGTGTTGTAGTCACAGCATGCATTGAGCCCGATCGCTCCGCCGTTACCTACCTGGGTACCGTGCATCGTAGCGCCGTGATTTATCCAGCATCCGTCGCCAATAATGGATCGGTCCGGAATCTGTGCCCTGGATGAACCGACTTTGGCGGGTCTACCTCCTTCGATGTTCACATTGTCGTAGATGTGCGTGTAATTGCCGATATTATTTGTGCCCCTTATTGTTACATTACACCGAATCAGCGTATGGTGGCCGATAGTTACATTTCCGGTAATAATTGTGCCGGCGTCAATTTTTGTGTAAGGGCCCACGGTTACCCTCCCTTCCAGTATCACCGAAGGGTGGATATCCGCTGTCGGATGAATGTTATTTCCGCTCTTCTTCTGAGCGTTCGTCTCTGATGATCTCGTCAGGAACGAGACGCTTAGGATGATAAGAATGCTCAGGACAATTGTCATCCTGATAATGTTCTTCCGTTTTTGAATCATTTTCTTTTCCTTTCTTTGCTAAATCTCTTTTGACAACTGCCGTATGGGTTTATGTCATCATGCCATTGACCTCTTTAGTCGTAATAGTATCCCTATTGGCGTGTTAATTGCAAACCTTTATATTCATATCTCCTATAGGAATTCGGTTTGATATCCGCTGGATATTTATCTGTTCACTGAGCTGTGCCGGCGTTTTCAGTGCTTGTAAGAATCGACACCGAATTCCATAGGTTTGGCGCCAACTTCATATGCACCTATATCGGCTGCCGGATGGTGCCAGACGCTTGATTTAGGTGACGTTGATCTTGATGGTGACCTTCACATCACCGGTCCACGCAGCTACTGGACGGGGCCGATTTAGATATGGCTGAACCGGATTCGCAAATAAAACATACGACAAGTCCGTTCAACCGCATCTTGTGACTGTTTTGAGTCTTGTAACGGTTTTACCGGTCGTGTTCGATTTTCATAGCGATCTGATGCGGACATTGCGGAACCAGACATTGGCGCCGTGCTCCTGGAATCCGATATGCCCCTCCCGCTTGAAGTCCTTCATAGCTGTACGGAACTTGTTCTTGGACCCATCCGGATTTTTCTGAGGTTCTGTCCATCGATCCAGGTCCATGTCGATGATTTGCTCACCATTGAGCACGATGCCGATCTTGTTGTCCCTGGCGGTGATAGTGATGTGGTTCCATTGGCCGTCTCTTGTCATTTCCTTACTGGGAGCCAGCGCATCATACACCGCTCCGCAACTGTGTGTGGTAGGTTTATCGACGCGATTGTAAACCTGGATTTCGATTCCCGTCTGCACAGGATTCTTCACATCGTCGGTGCGGAAGAAAATGCCGCTGTTGCCCTCGGTCTTAAACTCCAGGTCGAGAACGAAATCGCCGAAGCGTTCCCTGGTCCAAATCATTCCTGCTTTAGTGGTTCGGGCAAGCACGTGGTCTTCGATGACCCAACGGGTGCCGGGCTCGCCGCTGCTGTCCTGCCAGTTGTCCAGGTCTGTCCCGTCGAACAGGATCCGCCATTCACCGGGATTCAAAAGAACATCCACACGGGGCGTTCTATGATTGTACGGCTTCATCAGAATATCCAAATCTCCATCTCCATCCAGGTCGCCGAGCCTGCCTTCGTGTATGCCCTGGCCGTGAGAAGCAATCGTTTCTGTGAAATTTCCTTTCCCGTCACCATACCAGATATACGTCCTGGCATTTTCACCCGCGCCGGGATTACCCATCTCTCCGATGAAGATGTCCATGTTGCCGTCGCCGTTAATGTCACGTATTTCGCATGTATGCCCGTGTATTACGTGCCGGAGCTTGTGGGCGACCCATTTTTTGCCGTTCCACTGATACCAATTGGCATCGCCGTCCATATCGCCGGGAGAAAAGACGACTTCAGGTCGGCCGCCTTTTACCAACTGACCGGCCGCACATTGAGTAAATGCCATATCGGCATCGATGACATGTTCCTCGTATTTTTTCTCCCCGATATGTTTGAACCAACTCCCTCCGCCGACGATATCGACTTTGCCGTCTTGGTCGATATCTACAGGTATGGATGGAAAACCTTCACGTTCACGCCCCGATGACCACGAATAGATAGCGGTAGATGGCCAGGGCTCAGTCGATTTTGGATCCGACGGTATCTCAAAAAGAAGAAGTTTCTTTGCTTTCTGATTCCAGGAAACAAATTCTGCCTGCCCGTCACCGTCGAAGTCTGCGACGGTCTGGTCATGGTGCTTATTGGCTCCTGAGTTCTTGATATATCTACAGACCCAGGGCTTTGAAAAATCTGGATAAGGGTTTTCCCACCACCAGATAGCTTTGCCGCTGGCGTCCTGGCCAAGGATAATGTCCAGGTCGCCGTCTCGGTCGATATCGTGGAAATCGCCTCCCGCTTCCGGTTTTTTACTCGTATTATCAATCACGAACTTGTCCCAGGCTTTGCCGTTGTACTTGTACCAAACAACAGAAGGTGTTTGCGTCCGTTCGCCCACGACGAAATCGTCAATGCCATCTTTGTCAATGTCCAGTATCAGACAGCATGTCTGCTGCTTCCCGTCGTTTGGAGTCGGCATATCCCCTGTTGTGCTGCTTTTGCGCTCCCATTCCACTTCGCCTTTAGCAACGGCGTGACAAAAAGTAATAGTCAGCGATATGATTATTGCTGCCGCCAATATGTTTCTTTCGAAGAATGTGCTTGTCGATCCGACTGTTGCTCTTTTTGTGTTTTCCTTCATTTTTAACTCCTTAATCTGAGATTTATTATACGCATTACTCTAAAACATTGCTGAACATTCCGATACACTATATTACCAGGTTTGTCCGAAGATTTCTTCTGTATTTATTCCGCTTGTTTTATACGGCCGCAGGCAAATGTCAAGAGGATTGTACTGCCGCGGGAGTTTTGACCTGCCGGCCGGCGCCGACGAAATTATTTCCTTACGAACATTAGACGAAGTGGGATCCTAATAATTAGCGGCGATTGGAGAATCTGCTGCATTGGCATTAGAACTTATGTAATTGAGCTGCACATAGTCGAGCTTGCCGTATTCCCCTGAATCGCCTCGAACTTCCACTATAATCTCATCGCCGGTGTTGATAATCACATCTGAAATCGTCCGGGTCTTCCAGCTTTTGTCATCTCCCGAGGCATTCCATGTGTCACCTTTCCGGATGCCGTTGACATAAAACCTGAACTCGCTTCGGCCGTCTTCTTCGTCAAAATATCGTATGTCCACATTATAACGGCCGCTGTCCGCCGTATAGAATTGATTGAAGGGGGTGCGTATGCGTCCCGTGGTGACACTTACAAGTCTGGTGCTGAGCCTGTGGGATGCGCTTCGGTCGTTGCGTTGTTCCACTTCATAGTTATCCAGAGTCCGGAAGTTTTCCGCCTCGATTCTTACGTTTTTCCTTGCGCCTATGGGTGTGGGAATGGTGTTGCCATCGAGAAGTTTAATGAGCTTTGTTATTTCGGATTCTTCGTCTCCCGTCATGAGGAAATAGGCCATCCCTGCATCTGAACAATCGGCTCTTGCCGTAGTGCGCATCCTGTCCCATAGAAAGCGGACCTTTGGGTCGTTCGAATCCCTCATCCAGTACCATGGGCGCCATTCATCGGATTTCGCGGGCCTGCCGTAGGGGCTGGTGGTCAGGAACTTGTTCTGGTCGGTTATCTGTACCCAGGTGATACCCAGCGGGATGACGTGGCGCTTATTGTGATGCACAAAATCTTCATTGGCATAGCCGTCATTCCATCGGCTGTGAGAGATGCAGTATACGAATTGTCTCTTGCCCGGGTCTGATTTTTGGATACCCAGGTAGGGCACTTCCATAGGACCGGCAAGGATAAAGTATAATGGATTGTCCGCCGAGGATTCATTGATGGAGTTTTTGATGCTTTCGATTGCTGCGTTGAGATCTTTCCGGCAGTCGTAAAAGACCGATTTGGAATAACCGTATTTCGTGGCCGCTCCGAGAACGCTTGTTGTATGTTCTTTTTCCCAACGGGCATCGGTTTCGTGAAGGATACAGTTGTAATCAAAGTGGACGAGTTTGTTTTTGACACCGCATTCGGCGAATATGGCAAGGGCCACAGGTGAAGCCGCCCAATCGTCTTCATCGTTGTAATTCCCGTCGGCGCTATATGCGATTCTGCCTTTGAAATTCTTTCCGTCAAACGGCCCGGAGCGAGGATAAAGGTTTGTGGCATAGAAGTGGACAAGTATTGCTGTTGCACAGAAAATTTTAATGAGGTTTTTCATTTGCAGCTCCTGATATCAATAGTTCTGACATTCTGATGTTTATTCTTGGGTGTCACCTCTGCACTGTCTGCGCTGCGGGCCTTGCTGGGCTTTTCGTGTTCAATGACTTATTACCATCATGTTGTTGTATCTATAAGACTTTTCGGAATTTTATTTGCGTGCTGAACTTTAATCAAAGCATTTTATCTATGTAAAAGCAGAACCGGCTTGCCATGCGTGGCCTGTAGAGTTATTCGGCTTCAAGTATGGCCCTGATTTCTTCCAAAGAAAGCAAACCGGAAGTAGCCAGTTTAATCTTGCCTTCGGGATCAATGAAAAAGCTGCTTGGGATGGCGTTTATGGTATTATACGGGCCCGGTAATGCGCCATGGTCGAGCACAACCGTATAGTTTATGCTTGTCCGGGCGACGAAGGCTTTGACAATATCCGGACTCTCATTTGATATGGCCAGGATTGCTAAATCGTCCTCACTGACGGTTCTTCGCAGTTCTATCAGGTGGGGAATTTCCATTCGGCAGGGAGCACACCATGTAGCCCAGAATACAATCAGAATATTTTTGCCGCGATAATTGCTTAACAGCTGTTCTTTGCCTGTAATATCCATTAAAGCAAAATCAGGCGCGGGTTGGCCATACAAATACGTGAAAGCGGGACCCCAGCTTTTTGCGGCCTTGATGATGTCGCTTATATTCGGCCTGGTGCCGGCAAGCGGGGTAGTATCAATCTTGCTTTTTCGGCCGCCCCAGATTTGTGCGATTTCATCGGATGCGGCGTTGACCTGGGCCTTGTCTGTGTGAAGTGCAAAATCGATTGTGAAAGAACGGTTTTGATGCGGTGCAAGCTTTGGTACTCGTCCGAACTTACGCTCAATTGACCTGTTTCGCGGAAAGCCGGTGCCCGGTTCCAGGCCCGTCACATATCCATCCTCATAGGCGACCGGATTTTTCCAGAGCGTAAAGAATGGCAGCTCCTTGACGGAAAAGCCCATTGATACGGCTCTGTCACCCGCGGCATTACGAAGCATGACCTTCGTTCGGTCGTTTTTGTCGGCCCAAAGCCGAAGACAATAGACCTGTTCGGCAAATCCCGGGATTGGGGCACGATAGAGTGTGTAATTGGAGACGTCTGAGGCCGAATGTTCGTTAATGGGTGTTACCTGGCGCACCGGCCCAAAGAACCTCGCTCCTTTTTCCATCAGGGGCCTGCCGTAATTTGCATGGTAAAGGATGCCAAACTCCTGCTCAATAGCGCTGAGGTTGGTTACCTTGTCCGAGATTTGGAAAGTGTTGGCGCCGGGCACGGTTGAAATTTGCGTCCGCAATTCGAGCTTCGGTCCGTGCAGACAGGCCTCGTCGACCCTGCCGCGTATCGTGATGCCGTAAGGGGCCTTGCGTTCGATGATGACTTCCACCAGCGATGCAGGCGTATTGCCAATCTTGCCGTGCAACGTTAAGTCCATCGTTGCCCTGCTGCCGGTGTTGTCGATGAACTCATCGGTTCCGGGCCCGCCGAAAAACTCCAGCCCGCAACGAACCATCCATTCGTTAAAGCCTTCTAACCACCCCAGACCCTGACGCGTATGCAGGTCGATGTATTTCGGATGAACCAGGCCCTTGACCGGCGAATCCCAGCCGAGACGCAAATCACCCATCGAAACCTGCTGAACAGACATTCCTCGCGTGGGTACCACGGTAAAGCTGAGCTTACCGTTGTTGACCTCGATGACCTCGACGCCTTCCTGTTTACCGCCATGAAGGATGTTCTTGCGTACCGACCACGAAACGGGACAGTCCGGCGTGATGTCACTGCTTGTAATGTGTGCCGTTTCCTTGTAGATGTTCTGTTCTACGTCGGTGAGGACCATGCGAAAAGGCTCGTCGGCTTGTGTTGACGAAATCCCTAAGGTTACTACAATAAGAGATATTAATCTTAACATTACTTTATTACCTTTCTATACAGTTTATCCGAGGTTATCCATTTAGCTTTCATTCGGCCGTCCGAAGGTATTGAACCTGCACTTTAATGTAACACATCAAACCGACTGTGCAAGTATCTTTTCAGGGCTTTTTGTTCTACACAGAATTAAGTGTCAGGAAAGGTGTTTAGTCAAATTTTATTATTTACTATCTATTATTTTCGGTTTATTATTTACGAAGCTGGGATGAAAGTATGTTGATTTAAGACAGATAGAGCGATTTGCTCGGGTGAGTCAGGATATCCCGGCTAATCTCCCGTGGCATTTTGCACATTAAGGAATTGAAAGATGAGTCCAAAGAGAATCAGTTTAAGTCAGCTAATTATTTTTACCCTTTCTTTGGTTTTGCTGCTAAGTGCAGGCGTAGCTTTTGCTGATGTCAAGCTGCCGGCGGTAATAGGTGATAATATGGTTCTGCAGCAGGGCGAAAAAATATCTATCTGGGGCTGGGCCAGGCCTGGTGAGGAGGTTATGATAAGTGTTAGCTGGCACAGCATGAGATGGGCGGTTACCGCAGATAAAGAGGGTAAGTGGGCGTTCAAGATGAATTCACCGAAGGTGGGCGGACCTTACGAAATGACCATCAGCGGCAAAAATGTCATAACAATCAAGAATATTATGGTCGGCGAGATCTGGGTTTGTTCGGGTCAATCGAATATGCAGTGGCCGGTGAAGCAATTGACTAACGCTGAGCAGGAGATCGCGGAGGCCAACTATCCGGATATTCGGCTGTTTACGGTTACGCGGAAGGTTGCACAGCAGCCCCAGTCGGATTGTGAAGGCAATTGGACTCTGTGCAGCCCTGAGACGGTGCCGGACTTTTCGGCAGTAGCTTACTTTTTCGGCAAAGAACTTCACAAACAGCTTGATGTGCCGATTGGTTTGATTCATACGTCCTGGGGCGGGACCACCGCAGAGGCCTGGACCAGAAGAGAGGTACTTGAATCAGAATCGGATTTTGAGCCTATTTTGAAGCGATATGACGATGCGGTTGCTAACTATCCGCAGGCAAATAAGGAATATGAGCAGAAGGTTGAGGAATGGAAACAGGCCGTTAAAAAGGCCAAGGCTGATGGAAAAACCGCGCCTCGTAAGCCGCGCGAACCATTTGGACCCGGGAGCTCTCACACACCGGCGGGCCTGTATAATGCAATGATTGCCCCTTTGATTCCGTATGGGATACAGGGAGCGATATGGTACCAGGGGGAGTCGAATGCCAGCCGGGCTTATCAGTATCGCAAGCTGTTTGGCAGCATGA
>Ga0307378_10002281_pt1 | contig 29748 bp, 31 predicted proteins | sample UN1MG_FD_202238 | JGI IMG/M metagenome (GOLD analysis project Ga0307378, IMG submission 202238) | Soil microbial communities from Risofladan, Vaasa, Finland - UN-1 | ecosystem: Environmental > Terrestrial > Soil > Coastal area > Acid sulfate soil | place: Finland: Risofladan, Vaasa | collected... | reverse complement strand
CATATTCAGTTGGTGTCCACATAAAATTTATGGTTTGATTTGCACCCATGGGAAGGTTCGAAATAGATTGTGAACCAAAGAGACCCCCATTAAGATATAAATGTAGATTAACATTAGTTTCGTCGGCCCATCCAGTGTTAAAAACAGTTGCATTAATACTATAAGTATTATAAATTTGGGGATTCACAGGGACTTCTAAAGATACGTTTAAATCATGATATACTAAAACTCGCACATCATCTACAAGCCACCCTCTATAATTATTAAGAAAAGAATCCAAAGTATCAAAAAAGAAGCGAACTTGTATAGATACATAGCCACAATATTTAGAGATATTTAATACTACTCTTTCCCATGGTGCTACGAAAGGACGTTCATCATAATAAATCTGATCCCAGTTAGTACCATTTGTGGATATATAAACATAAGATACGTCATAACCCATTCCTTCTCCCATCCTCCACTGATAAAATTCCAATTCTGCTTGATATATATTGATTAAACTGAAAGGTTCAGATATTAAGTCTCCCATTTCTCGAGCCCCAGTAGCATAATTTCCCGTAGATTCATTTCCAAACCACATTGAATGCGTAGGAGAATGATATGGATCTGGCCATGAACTCTCATTATCAGTCATATGCCATAAACCTGTTATATTTTGCCATTTATCTAAGCCATTTTCGAAATCATCAAAAAATATTGAGGAGGGATCACTAGTCCTTAATTTGTTTTCAGTATCAAACACCGCATTACCATCATCAAATATTGGAGTTTTTTGGTTTTCAAATTTGTATACAAATACAGCTACGGTTGCTAAATTAACTAAAAAGATGAAAAGGATTAATAGCCCAAGATGTACTTTTTTAGTATTTAGATTTATATGATACATAATATTTTTTACCTATTCTTAACCTAATTATTTATTGTAAAAAGAGATTATCATACTTGATTATATTTAAGAATTTAACTTTTATGTTTTTACTTTTCTGTAAAAATTCCATCTAACATATAATTTTAATTCTTTCAATAGAAAGTTAAATAGACTAGTTAACATAAAAGCTAAATTGTTAAGTAAAAGTAGAGTCTTTATTTAGATTTTTTGAATGATTTTAAGAGATTTTAAATAGTTTTTTAGTTCAATGATTTCACTATTCTTATCATACAATCTTCCAGTACCGATCTTGGGCATGCGACATTTATCCTTTCAAATCCTTCTCCACCTGGACCAAACTTTTTTCCATCATCCAATCCAACTTTTGCTTTTTTAAGCATAAAATCACTAAGTTCATCATCATTCATACCCAATCTATTGCAATCTAACCAAGCAAGATAAGTTCCTTCTGGATCAATGAAATCAATACTAGGGAGTTTTTCATTAACAAATTCTTTTAAGAATTTAAAATTAGTTTCAATATACTGTAAGGCTTGATCTAACCATTCTTCTCCTTCATTGTAAGCTGCAATTAAAGCAACTATACCAAAAGCATTAGGACTCATAAAACTATTCTTTTTAGATATGGTATTTATGAATGATTCTCTCATTTTTTCGTCTGGAATAATTATATTAGAAGTTTTTAAACCAGCAATATTGAATGTTTTGCTGGGTGCGGTACACATAATAGTATTTTTCTCAAAATCATCTGATATCGTAGAAAAAAGAGTATGTTTATATCCCGAAAGAATTAAATCGTTATGAATTTCGTCTGAAATTATTATTACACCATTTTCTAAACAAATATCTCCAAGTTTTCTAAGTTCTTTTTCAGTCCAAACACGCCCCACAGGGTTATGAGGGCTACAGAGAATAAACATCTTAGTTAATGGGTCCTTAGCTTTCTCTTCAAAATCTTCGAAATCAAACGTATACCTTTTATTCTCATAATTTAATTGATTTGTCAATAAGATACGTCCATTATTTTCTACTGCGCTAAAAAAAGGATAATATACTGGTGGTTGAACAATTACTTTCTCTCCCACATTAGTAAACGTTTGAACTAACATATAAATAGCGGGAACAATTCCAGGACTGAAAACAATCCATTCATTATCAATTTCCCATCCATGTCTTCGTTTCATCCAGTTCGAAACAGCATCTAAATATGTAGGAGTTTTATGCCAGCAATATCCATAAATTTCTGCATCAACCCTCTTTTTTAAAGCATCAATGACGGGTTGAGGACATTGAAAATCCATATCAGCAACCCACAGAGGCAAAATGTCATCAGTTTTAAAGTGTTCTTTAAGAAATTGTTTGTCCCATTTAACAGAATTAGTACCAGAACGTTCGATAACTCTATCAAAATCATATCTCATTTTGAATCTAAGCATTTAAATTAAGAGTCTTTTTTAAATATTTATTAGAGAGTACGAGCAAATGTATTTTTTGTTCTGTGTAAAATAAACTTGAGAAAAAGATATGCAAATTAAAAAATGGTAGGAATACACTAAGGGTTTTTCTTATACTTGGATTTGAGGGTTGGATTTATGGGGTATTTAAAGCAACCCGGGTTTATAGGACATGTGCAAGAAAAGCAGGAAAGAAGAGGATTCCGAAATAAGCAAACTGAAATATAGAAAGAAAGCGGCGATAAAATCTCTTCTTTCTGCGGGGTATTCTATCTGTTGTAGATTGAAATGTATATAAAGAAAATAAACCTAATTAATAATTGCTTACAAATTATATTTAACTTGTATAGTGAAAATAATATGAAATCAAATGCAAAATCAAAAATAATTATTTTAATCACTTTAGGAATTGTTTTCATCCTTTCAACTATAAATAACACTAATCTCATTCTTGATGCGGGAGATAGCTATACATGTTCGGAATATAGTGACGATATTTCTTTTATTAAAGAAAATTTGAAAACCTCACAAGTTTCGGAGCCAATTTATATAGATGGTAATTCTGGTTGGGTTGATTTTAAAAATGATGGAAATTGTACGGGGTCGGGCACACATTCCGACCCTTATATTATTGAAGATTTGATAATAGATGGTGGAGGTTCAAAAAATGGAGAAAATTGCATCTGGATTGAAAATTCAAATGTGTATTTTACAATTGAAAATTGTACCCTCTACAATGCTATATCCTGTTATCCACCAGGAGAATATAAAGCTGGAATTAAATTATCAAATGTAAACAATTCTCTAATAATCATGAATAATTGTTCGATGACTTATTATGGAATATATTTATCGGGATGTTATCATAATATCATTGCGAGAAATACAGCAAACTACAACTATCGGTTTGGGATAGGAATTGTAGTAAGTAATAATAACATAATTTCAGGAAATACAGCAAATAACAACATGCTTGACGGGATAAGTTGTGGAGGTAATAGCAACTTCATTTCAGGAAACAACGCAAGTAATAACGGGGTTAGTGGGATATATGTATATGGTGTTAATAACTTCCTTTCGGGAAATGCTATAAGCTTTAATAGCGTTAATGGAATAAATTTAGTAGCTAGTCATAGAAACAAAATTACGGAAAATATTGTAAGCTTTGATGACGCTAACGGAATATATTTAGAAGGCAGCAATTGGAACGACATTACGGAAAACAAAGTATTCAACAACTCTCAATTCGGGATATATTTAAAAAGTAGTGATGATAATATAATTTCGGGAAATATCTTGCAAGGAAATGATGGATACTTCATAGAGATTGATTGTGAAGGAAACACATTTAGTGATAATGGAGATTGTATTTATAGTCAAGACGATGGAATAATTCCTGGATATAATCTATTCGTTCTGTTTGGCATTCTATCCGTTGTAGTAATCATTTTAAGTAAAAAACTGAAGAAATCTTAAAGTCTATTTTTTTCCTTTTTTGTTTTACTTTTTTAAAAAATTTAGTTCTTAACCCTCTCTTTCAATATCTTTAAGTATCTAAATCTAAAAAGAGTTCCTCTACGAATTCTTCCAATCAACAGTATTATATGCTGTTGTTAATATAAATCATCAAAAAGTGTATGATTTTATCGAAAATTTCAATGAAAAATATAATAGAACACCTACAACCTTAGAACTATATCAAACATTTTTAAATTTTAAGAGTTATGAATTAAGGGGAAAATTGAACTATTTCTATTAGAAATTTGAATGATTTATATTATTTATGAGAAATAGGAAGATGGTGCCAAGGGAGAGAATCTCCATAAAGCTCGAATAGGGCTTTTTGTTTGAACTCTCGATACCTAGATCTTCAGTCTAGTGCGTTCCTACCCGTCATCGGGAATCCAACGTGTTCTGACACCGGGCTACGCCACCTTGGCTAGCTTGCCATCAACATTTTAAGAGAATTTTTATTTTATAAACCATCTAAGTTTTAAAATATCAAAATTCGTAATTTAAAAAGGAAAAAATATCATATAAAGTTTTTTCATATGAATCCTTTACTTTTTTAAAATTAATTGCCTTCTTTCTTTGGGTAATTTTTCGCTGGCATATCTTAGAATTAAGCGGGAGAGTTTTTCTTTATTACTCATTAAATATTTGAATATTGAATCTGGTTTATAATTTGAGCAAGTTTTTAGAAGCCAACCAATACCTTTCTGAATATAATCCTCGGTGTAATTAAGCATTTTTTCTATTAATGTAAATACATAATCATCGTCGAATTCTTTTTTAATCATTACAATTTTAAGTAGAATTACTAATGAAGCTCTTCTAACCCAAAGATTTTCAGATGTTGACCATTTATCAATTGTTTTTTCAGCTAATAGCTGGTTGTTCTTTTTTCCGAGAAATGGTCCAATAACTCTAATACAACTACTATCACAAAAAGCCCATGTATCACAGTATTTAGAGAATTGTTCCTCAAACATATCTATAGTCGCTTGATTGAAATTACTTTTGAAGTAATTGAGAAAAAATATACCAGTAAATTTCTCCTCTTGAACATTGGAACTAACTAAATTTTTACAAACGGAGAGAGCATCTTTATAACTACATTGATATTTCATATGAATGGTTTTAGTAATTTTTTCTATATCAGAAATCTTATGACCATATTCAAAAAAGTTTGGATTATTAGAATTCAAAATTTTGTTCCTTCGAACAATCTGTTCGGGAGTTAATTTAGGAGCAGAATTTTTCAATTCTTCAATGATTTCTTGGGTAATTTTTGTGATTATAGAAATTTTTCTAACCCCTTTCTTTGCTTTAATTCTTTACTTTTTTCTAAGTAAGGTTCAATAATTTCAATTATTTTGGTATTAAAGTTTTTTATAGTGTGCAATTCATCTCTATTATAAATGTCTAAAATCGATTCTTCTAGGTTATTAAGGTTCAATCCTGCCCACATTAGAGTTTTATTCGATTTACCAGTTTTTAATGCATCTATATACTCTTTATTTAAAAGCAATTCTGATAGTTTATAATTCCATTTACGGAAATCTGAAGGAATCCAACGTTTTATTCGGATATCGACTTTATATTTTTGACATAAATTCCATAATTTAGTATTCATTTTTCTACTATAATCTGAGGGCGGATGGATCTGACCTTTATATAAATTCAAAAGAGGTTCAACAATATGAGCATATTCGCTATTTTTCAATTTATTAATAAAATATTGAGCTTGAGAATCCCGTAATGTTAAACCAGGAGCAAATAAAACAAAATCTGCTCCAGCTTCTTTTGATTTTTTGACAACATCTTCTAAAGATTCATCATCATCTTCTATAAAAGGAATGATAGGTATAAAATAAGTTCCCACTTGAATATCGGGAGCTTCTTTTTTGATTATTTTAAGTGCTTCAAGCCTCTCGAAAGGGCTTGATGAATATGGCTCTAGGAACTTAGCGAGTTCTTCATTAGGTGTACTAATTGAAAATCCAACAGTGCACCAAGTATCAATTGCGATCTTCTTAAGGATATCAATGTCTCGTGTTATTAATTTTGATTTGGTAGCAATATTTATCGGAAATTGATGTTTTGATATAACATTCAAGGCTTTTCTTGTATGTTCGAGCTCTTTTTCAACAGGTTGATAGGCATCATTTACACCACCAGGAGCAATTACATCAGGTAATAATGTTCGAGCTCTTTTAAGTCTCTGATCTAGTTTCTTATCGAAATTAGTTTTGATAATCACTTCATTTTCAAAATCCTCAATATAATATCTCTCACTTCGAGCGTCACAATAGATACAGGCATGTGCACATCCAGAATATGTGTTTAAAGTGTAACGAGACCAAAACCATGAATCTGGAAATCTTAATTTATTTAAAACTGACTTAAATTCTTTATAAGTATATTTAACCATTATAATGATGAATAATTTGGTATTGCTCAATAATAAAATAAGAAATTTAAGATTATTGAAAGAAAAATATATCAAATTCAAAAGAAGTGAAAAAACGCCTTTTTAATACAAATTTTGAAGCGATCTAATATGGAAATGGAATGTATTTAATTAGCGTTTCTTCAAAAATAACATACAATTTTGTGAATATAACTCTTTGCTTTATGAAATATTAAAAAAGGTTGTTTTTTCCATAAAATTCAAATCTTCGTGAAATTATCCTTTCACGAAATTTTATTCTGTAAAACTTGTTATTATATGGGTTTAAAAAAGGAATGTTTATATGCGCCGCCCGGGAATTGAACCCGGGTCACCGGCTTGGAAGGCCGGAATCATAACCCCTAGACTAGCGGCGCTAATTTGGGTAATATATTAAATTCACCATTTCTTTTAACTTTAGTGATTTTAAAGAATTCTGTTAGTTAGTTCATAATAAGTTATAATTTTATTGACAACAACCCACGCATCTAATGGATATTGTGAAATAGAGATATGCTGGTTAGATAACCTAATAATTTCTTCTGAAAATCTACTTTTTTGAAATCCACCTACAATAACAATATAGTTTTTAGCTAAACCGTCTTGAAACAAATCTCTATAACTATCTATTAACATACCCTCACTAGTTAAAACGTATATTTCAGAATTTTCAAATTTAGCGATAAGTTCCTTTAAATTTCCTTTAAATGGCTCTATTAAATATGAATTTTTTATCTCTATCTTTCCATCTATTAACAATTTCGCAATCAATCCTTTAAAACGGTTATAATTTCTAGCGATTCTTAACTCAGGATTTATTTTAAAAATTTTATTTTTAATTGTATGCATAAATAGTATTAAATTTCCATTTTTGTTTAGGGGTGATCCTAAAGCGTTAAGTAAACAAACATGCGTTATGTCTGGTCTTCCTCTCTTTTCATAATTTTTCAATTTTTTCATGGCAGAAAGATGTAAAGTATTATCTAATAATTGTGAAGAATAAATACTTGAAGTCAAATTTTTCTTCACAGCAGGATGATTTCTTATTTGTTTTGGTATTAACTCTAATCCGCATTCAACTAAAACAATGATTAATGGCATAAACTACTTCCTATAAATTATCATACAATAATATTAATTCTTTTCACTTTTTAATTTAATGAAATATCTTGTAGTTTTATTACACTCAAAACAAGTTAAAGAGAGATGAGATCCATTTCCTTTCTGTGAGTGCATTCTTATTCTATAATTCACACCTGGGTATAAAAACATTTTACATTTATGACATACACGTTTTTTCCACTTAAAAGGGATTTTTATTTTAGCTCTTTGAGCATAACGCCTTGCTAAATAAACGTATCGATTCGCAAGAGTTTTATTTTTAGGAAACACTTCATGAGCTTTCTGAAAGAGGTAAAGCATTCGGGAATTAGCAATCTTTTTTGCTATATTTTTAGGATTTTTGTTACCTTTTGGCATTTAAATTTTGTTGAAGATAATTTTAATTGAATTTTTCAATACTATATTTAGTGAGTATAATGCTTTTACCCCTAATATCTAGTAGATGAGAGTTTGTTAATTTCGAGATTTCAATAGCTAATTTATTAATATTAGCTCTAGTCGCAATGGATCGTAATGCTTTGATTTTTATGATTTTGTGTCTTTTTAATAATTTAAGAATATGATTAATAAAATCATCTGTAAGACCTTTTTTTCCTAGAATAGCATCAGGGTCTGCTAATAACACTTTTTTAAAATCTTCAGAATAGGGCATACTTCGTTCTTAAAATAATAAAATTATTAATTTAAAAGTATTATATTAATATTTAGTAATAGCATTGTTTAAGTCTTCTTATTGATCTTATTATTAGTCATCTTATTAAAAAAGGTAGCTACAGGCAAGTTAAAGTAAATTTGATAATAAATTTATAATTGTGAGTTTTAATTATAATATTAAGTATGAAAGAGTGTAAATTTAATTCTTATATCAAATTAAAATTAGAATACCATGTTAAATAAAGTAAAAGCGGGAATTGCCAATATGGTTCTAAAATTCATTTCCGTTGAAGCAAAACTCTCCTATATGTTCCTCGAGACGTTTCCCAAAAACATCCACCCCATTGTTATCCTTCCCGCTGTCAACACAGTCATGCGATACATTGTCCATAAATTGAAAAAGAGGAGCATTCATGGGCTAGTTTGCAATGGAAAATTGAATAATGTTGAAGTGTCCATAATCCAGACGAACATGGGGAGCCCCAGCACAGCAATGATAATGGAAGCCCTTAAAATTTGCCATTGTAAAGCCGCCATTCGCATAGACTTTTGCGGGGGATTAAAGACCACCTTGGAGAATAATCACTCTATAGAAACGGGGTTGACTCTCGGAAACATGGTTATTCCGAAGACTGTTTTTCTTACTGATGGAACTTCTTTACAATATTTACAGGAAAATGCAGCGCACTTGATAGATAATCCGTTATTTCAAAATTATGTTATAGAAACTTTAGAAACTTGGAAATATCCAACCCTAAATGGTAGTTATTGGTCGGCAGACAGTCCTGAACCGATTTATGCTATATTTAATAATAATAAAGAGGAGCGGAATCAGCGGGAGCGGCAAGATATTCTCTGGAGCTCGGATACTCTTTTTTGTGAACCGCCCGAAGCTATTAACACTTGGAGGTTGCATAAATGTAATTCGGTCGATATGGAGAGTTGTGCAGTATATCTTCTGGGTGCGCTATACAAGATACCCGCGATCTCTTTGCTTGGTGTTTCAGATATAGTCGATGTTGATGAGCTGAATTTAATGAAGGTAAACAAAATACATCCCGGAATATTACAGTCATTGAATGATGTGTTTAATCTGTTGTCGAAATGTTTACCAATGGTGCACGAATTGGTGGAGAAGAACTAATACAACTACAGCTCGGAAGGATTATTATGAATGAAAGAGACGAATTTTTTCTGCGACGTGCCATCCAATTGGCTAAGCAAGCGCGAGAGAATGGACAGGAACCGTTTGGTGCTTTACTAGTTAAAAATAATGAGATCGTAGCAGAAGGAGGGAATCAGATTTATGCCACTTCTGACCCTACCGCGCATGCAGAAAATGCCCTAATCCGGGATTATTGCCAAAGGAACAAACTTATGAACTTGGAAGGATTTAGCTTGTATTGTAGTACGGAACCATGTATGCTTTGCTCAGGAGCGGTATTTTGGGCGCGGATCACCAAGATCGTCTTTAGCGTTTCGCAAAAAATGCTCCAAAAGATCAGTGACGGAACGACCAAAACAGATTGTCGAACCCTTCTTAAACCTCACCAGTGGATAGAAATCATCGGCCCTGCATTAATAGAGGAGGGTTTGAAAGTCCTTGAAGGATATCAATTTGAAAAATCAAACTTAATAAGCTGACGATAGCGAACATTAATCATCTAACCATTTGGACTTTTCACTTTTTTTATACTAACTTTTTAAATGTATTACTTAATCTTTGATAGTAGAACCCTTACTGATAGCATATTGAATTTCCTTCAAAAAGAGCTATGAACAACACACAACAGCTATAGATATTACTCTTATTTAATTTAGTAGAATAAAATTATAAATATTCATTTTCTTAGACGAAAAATTTTTAATTTATTGACAATTTCGGTATTTGTCATGTCAATATTTGTCGTTCAACCGGAAAAACTTGTAGAAGCATTAGCAGAAAAATTAAAAGACTATCCTGAAATTTCTCCTCCAAAAGGTTCAGAGTTTTGGAAAACAGCTTTTTTTAAAGAATTGGCACCACAAGATACAGAAAATTTTTGGTTTATCAGATGTGCTTCAATTCTTAGAAAAGTAAAGAAATTTGAACCAATAGGTGTAAATAAACTTAGGAAATTCTATGGAGGGAGAAATCGAAGAGGACCAGGGCTGAATCATTCTGCAAAAGGAAGCGGTAAAATAATAAGAGTAGCTTTGCAACAATTAGAGAATGCAAAGTTAATTGACAAGATGGAAAAAGAAGGAAGAACCGTCTCTGCAGAAGGTACAAGTTTATTAGAACGAACGGCTTATGCAATTTTAAGACATTAAACGTCATATTTGTAAGATTTAGGGAATTATTGTGAGTAACGAAGAAGAATTAGATAATATCAGAAAAAGGAAATTAGCAGAATTAAGACAACAAGCAGCACAGCAACAAACCGCAGAAGCTCAGCAAAAAGAGTTTGAAAATAAAAAATATCTGTTGATGAGGAAGATATTAAGCCAAGAAGGAAGGCAAAGATTAGAAAATATTCGGATGGTTAGACCACAATTCGCAGAACAAATAGAGTTAGAGTTGATTCAATTATTTCAATCAGGACAATTAAGAGGAGCAATACCGTTACCAGATAGTGCATTCAAAAAGTTGTTAGAACAAATTTCTTCAGTAGGAAAAAAAAAAGAGTTTAATATTAAAAAATAATTATAAAAAACAGAAACATTTAAGAGATCAGAAATTATGGCGAGAAATAAGAATTTGCCTTCTAAATTGCGAAGAGCAAAAAAAGCTAAACAAAGTCAAACAATTCCAAATTGGATTACTATAAAAACAAATCGTAGAGTGAGAGATAATCCCTATTCGAGAAGAACATGGAGGAATACTCGACTAAAACGAGATTAATTAAGTATAAATAAGGATCTGGAATATTATGGGAAAAAAAAAAAAAGAAATTAGTTTAGATGATCTAGAAGAAGAATTAGGAGATTCTGAGGTTGAAGAACCAGAAGAAATTGAAGAAATAGATGAATTTGGCCTAGATAAAATTTCTGAGGAAGAAGAAATAAGTGAAATTTTTGAAGAGGGGCTTGAAGAACGAGAAGAAATTGAGGAAGAGGAAGCTCCTAAGGAAGAAATTATAGATGAAAGAATATACATAGTTCCTCTTGCTAAAGCTCGAAAAGGCCCCAGAAACAAACGAGCTAAAAAAGCGGTTAGGTATCTTAGAGAATATATGACACGCCACTTTAAACCAGAATCTTTAGTAATAACTCAAGAAGTTAATGAGAAGATCTGGGAGCGTTCAATTCAAAAACCTCCAAGAAAATTAAAAGTTAGAGCAACAAAGAATATTGATGGGTTAGTAGTGGTTTATTTAGGGTAGGGGTAATTAAATTTTATAGAAATTCAAAAAAAATATACTCTTTTTCAAAACATATAATTTGAAGAATTAAAATCAAATCTCAAGAATATTAATAGCATAAATCAAGTAATTCGAAAATTAAAAATAGAATAATGATTCTTAAAGCCCAAGTTTTTGGTCGAAATTTAATTGGAGTATATCTAGCTGCTAATAATTCATATATTCTTTATCCTCCAACATTATTGAATACTTTACTGAAAAAATTTAAAAACGCTTTTAAAGCACCATTTTATCCTCTCACAATTAATAATTCTAATTTATTAGGTGTGTATTCGGCATCAAATAAATATGGGATAATAGTACCAGATATAATAAGAGAAGATGAGCTTAATAATTTAAAACTACATGTGAAAGAATCAAGCCAAATTGGAGTTCTAAAATCAATTGATAATGCATTTGGAAATTTAATCTTAGTTAATGATAAAGGCGCAATAATCAGCTCTTTCTTAGAAAACTATAAAAAAGAGATTGAAGATATTCTAAATGTGGAGGTTGTTATTTACGAATTTGCGGACTATTATCTCCCCGGATCAATCTCATTAGCGAATAATTATGGTTGTTTAGTACATCCTTTATCAACTGATAATGAAATCGAAAATATATCTTCCATTCTTAAGGTCGATGAAGTTGATGTATCAACTGTAAATCGTGGAGTGCCTTATCTAAGTGCTGGAGCAATAGTTAATGATGAAAGCGGAATTTTTGGGTCTAATTGTACTGGTCCCGAAATGATGCGTATTACAAATGTTTTACATTTATAGAATATTAAAATTTGCGATTTCTTTATTTATATCTAATTTGCTTTAAAATCTACATGGATTGAAATACAAAATTTAATATTTTTAGAAATATTATCCTATTTTAAAAGCTTTGAAAGAGTGGTCTAAATTAGTTATGTCAGAGATTAAAATTTTTAGAATTGTTGGTAATTACTATAAAGATCATAAAAAGTATTTATTTAGAAAAGAAGTACGTGCCTTGAAAGAAGAAGGCGCTGTTGAAAAGGTATTATGTCAAATTACTTCAATTGGAATATACCGACGTCAAATCAACATTCAAGAAGTAAAAGAAATATCTCTAGAAGAATCTCAAGATTATCTCATTCGAGAATTATCAGAACCATAACGATAACTACTAAAAGATTTGATAAAGATGGAACCATCTCAAGAGTACCAAGAGCAATTATTAAAATTTCGATATTTTAAAGAACAAGGTGAAATGTTTCAGAATCAATTAGAAATTATAAATGCCTCTTTAGCAAATATTATGAATACTAAGAGAACCATTGAAAATTTAAAAGAGGGAATAAAGCAAGATGATGAAATACTTGTTCCAATAGGAGGATTAGTAAATATTAAAGCATCTATTAAAGAAACAGAGAAAGTTTTATTAGCTGTAACTCAAGATGTTATTATTGAGAAGGATTTAGACGGCGCCCTTGAATTCCTTGATAAATTAGTTGAACAACATAATAAACAATTACAATTTTTAACCACACAAATACAAAATATAGATCTAAACCTTCAAGAAATTTCTCAAAATATTCAAAGAAGTTATACATGAGAAAAATTTTTTATATAAGCTCGTATATTCTTAATTATTTTTCACAAATCTATGGAGAAATAAATGCTCGAGAAACTAAAAAATGGTTTTTCATCATTTGTTAAAAAAACTTTAACAGAAAAAAAGTTAGATCTAGCCATTAATGATCTAAGATTACTTCTTTTGAGTAACGATGTAGCTGTTGATACTGCCGATGAAATTTGTAATAAGATTGTTGAATCTTTTAAAGGAGAACAAATTGGGCTTTTAACATCAACCAAAAAAAAATTATTTGAAACTTTAAGAGAAACTATTACAGAGATCTTAACACCTGAAGAAGATATTGATTTAATCACAGAAATTAAAAAAAAAAGTGAACCTTATGTAATAGTATTTCTTGGAGTTAATGGTACAGGAAAAACTACTACTATGGCAAAGATCGCTTATTTATTAAAAAAAAATGGTTTCTCAATTGTTGCTGCTGCTGCAGATACGTTTCGAGCAGCAGCAATCGAACAATTGTCTTATCACATGGAGAATGTAGGAATACGAGTTATAAAGCATGAATATAAATCAGATCCTGCTTCAGTTGCTTATGATGCTATAGAGCACGCTAAAGCTAAAAATATAAATGTTGTTTTAATCGATACAGCCGGAAGACAAGTTACAGATAAAAATTTGATGATAGAAATACAAAAGATTTGTAGAGTTGCTCAACCTGATTTTAAGGTGTTTGTGGGAGATTCTCTTGCTGCAAATGATGTACTAATTCAAGCTAGAGAATTTAACAAGCACGTTGGAATAGATGCTATAATCTTAACTAAACTAGATGCTGATGCAAAAGGTGGTGCCGCATTGTCAATTTCATTTGAAACGAAAAAGCCGATCATTTTTTTAGGGACAGGGCAGAGTTATGAAAATTTAGAACCTTTTAATCGAGATCTATTTGTCTCAAATATACTCGAAATTATATAATCCTAATTTAAATGACAGTCATAAAAGATAACTTTTTTATCTAATTGTACTTTTTTTTTATTGTGTCAAATTATCCGAAATATGAGAATTATTCGAAGACAAACAAACAGAAAAAACCAGGATTGTATGAAAGACTGGTTACGTTCTTCCAAAACGCAAAAAGAATAATGAAAATTGCAAATAAACCTACAAGAAAAGATTATTTCTTAGTATTCAAAATTTGTGCAATAGGTATTGTGGTTTTAGGTGCCCTTTCATATGTAATACAATTAATTTTTACTATTATTACTGAACTTATTTTTTAATGTTCATAATCATTTTTATGGATCTTTAGAAAAAATTCAAGATTTTCCTGAAAGAATTAGCGAAGATCATTATTTTAATTCAAAAGTTTTCTTATCAAACGTATTACTTCAAAATCCAAAATATAATTTTCAAAAGGAATATATTGGGACTTTTAATTTAGAACTTGCAAGAAAAAAAGAAGAACTTGACTTTTCAGTTTTTTAAAAAAACCACACTAAGATATTTTCTGGAATAACTAATTCGTCTTCTTTATTTTTACTAGCAATAAATTTTATTTTCATATTGATTGAAAGTGAAAGGAGCCTTTTTGACAAAATACCATCAATTATTAAATACTGGGTATCTTTAAAATTTCTAATTTTATCGAAAATTTCACCTACAGGCATATCAAATAACTTTTCAAGAGTTTTATTAAATCCAATAGCAAAACCCGGTTGTATATTCTGGATAGCTTTAATAATCACTTTTTCATCTTTTATTTTTAATTTCTTTAAAATTTTCTGAATAGTTCCATCAACATCACCGTTTCCTTTTTGAATTTTATCTTTTTCTTTAATCTCTTTAAAAATTTTTGCTGGTTTTTTGTTTTGCAATGCTTTTATCATCTGTTTTCGGGTTAATTCTTCTACTTCCGATCCAGCAGGAGCTCTAGCGACCTGATCAATCTTAGCAACTTGCAATAACTCATTAACAATAATCGTTCCTCCTCGGTCTCCATCTACAAATGCTATTACTGATTCTTTTTGTTTGGCTAATTTAATTACTGACTTTGGAACTTGAGTTCCTTGAACGGCAATCGTGTTTTTAACTCCAATTCTTAATAGATTTAGAACATCAGCTCGACCTTCTACAATAATTAATTCTGGGTTACTATCCACTTCTGGACCTGCAGGAAGACTTTCTGGACCCCATGAAATAATCTCTCCGAGTTTAATATCAGTATCTATTTTTTCTTCTATTTCACTTTGCTCTAAGGATTTTTGATCCCATTCTTTTAAAAGTTCTGCTGCTCTTTCTATTATCTGCTGTCGCTTGGTCTCACGAACATCCCGAATTTCAATTAGTGAAATTTCTGCTTCGCATGGCCCCACACGAGACACAGTTTCAACAGTTGCTGCCAATAATGCAGTTTCCTTTCTCGTTAAAGAGGATGGAACATTTATAATACCTATAGAAATTCCTTCTTTTGATTCATTTTCAACCTCTATTCTACCAATCCTTCCCGACTTCTGTAAATCCCTTAAATCAAGATCTAATAGAAGCCCTTCCGTTTGTCCAAAAATTGCTCCAACAATGTCTGATTTCTCAACTACACCCATAATTTTGAACTTGACTTCAATAATATATTTTGTAGTAAATTCTGATTGATTTGTAATTTTTATCACTTCTTTTTTTTGATTTATTTAATTCTTCAATAAATCAAAATATAAAGAGATACTTATAACTTAGAAGTAGATTCAATCCATTTGGTTTAGAACCAATACGGAATCAATTATTTCTAATTAAAAACTTGAATTTTTAGTCTTTTAATAAAATTTGTGAATTTTTATTAAGTTTGAAATATGGACCTACTTCTAATGGTTATTTATAAGTCTGAACAATAATTTTGATTTACTGAATTGATAAATTTTTTAATTAATTCTTTATTTGCTTTATTTTACTAATTTTGTTATTTAATTTATAATATTAATTGATGAATTTATTTATTTGATTAAGATTTATGATGTATTGATATAACTAATTAATATAATTGATGATTTAGTTAATATTTTTGATAATTTTATATATTATATATTGATAAAATCGTCCAAGATATTTATCTTTTGCTAATTCTTGATGAGAGAATATATATATTGAAATTATTGTTATTTGGTTAGTTTTTTATGTTATTTTTATTTTTGATATAATAACTCAACCTTTCTAAATTAAAATCTAATTATGGAAAAAATTATTGTTCTAGGTGGAAAAGGTGGCGTTGGTAAAAGTTCTATTAGTGCGGCTACAGCAGTATTAATTTCAGATTTAATTCCCAATAAAAAAATTCTTCTTATTTCATTTGATATGGCACATAACCTTAGTGACTTATTCAAATTGAAGATTGGAAATAAATTAACACCTTTAACAAAAAATTTATGGGGTATTGAACCAGATGCGGATAGTTATGCTAAGAAATATACTAAAGATTTAATAGAAAAAATGAAAACCCTTATGAAGCAAATGCCTCTTGTAGGTAGAATTCCCCAAATCGAAAAATTTATTGATACAACATTTACAGCTGATTCAATTCCATTAGCCCTAAAAAATGCTATGTTTTTTCAAAAAATATTGGATGCTGAAGATGTTCATACTCAAGAGATTCAATTTGATATAATTATAGCAGACTTTCCCCCAACAGCAAACATGATTACTCTTTTTGAAATACCTGAGGATCAAGTAAAAGTTGTACTAAAATACTCATTAAATTTTTATAATTCTATCAAGGGAGCAATTAGAAATGTTTCAAAAATGTGGAGAAATATAATCAAACCATTTGATAATTATGAAGAAAGAAGAGAATTAGGAAAAGAGATTTTCAATATGATTGTTGAACTTGAAAAGCGTGGAGAACGAATATCAAATCTAATTCATGATATCGGTTCGCTTAGACTTGTAACTATAGCGGAAAAACCAAGTTTTGAAGAAATCAAAAGAGCTAGAGACTTAACAGAACGATATATTAAATTAGAGGGAGTTCATATTAATATGATTATACCTGAACCTAAAAATTGTGATTTTTGTACTAAACTTAGATCACAACAACTAAAATATACATCAGAGATTAATAAAGAATTTAAAAAACTAAAAATTTGGGAATCAGAAAAGCTTAGAGAGGAACCAATTGGATTAAATGGATTGAGAGCCCTTGCTTATGAAGTCTACAGCAAAAATGTTATTGTAGATGAAATTTTAAATCCTAAAGTATATAATTAAAAAAAAGTGAAGATAAGTTTTAAATACGCATTAACTTGGAAAATAAAACGAAAGGATTAGAACAACAATTAGAAATTGTAAAGAAAAATCTTGAAAAATAAGAGCTTATTATGAATTTTTAATGGAAATTTCAATCTCACAGCAAGGATCTCCCAAAGGGATTTTCTTCTTATGTTTTAAAATAAACTCTTTTTCTGGAAAAGCTCCCTTTAGCAAACCCCTAATACTTGCTAGCGTAACTTTGTGACAAGGAATTGCATCCTGAGTCCATACTTTCTGAACCATTCTCCAAACTTCACATTCTAAAACTCTGTGAATCATTTTGCTCTCATTAATAACCTCTATTTCTGAATTCATATTCATAAGCGTATGTTGGATCTTCATTAGTTTTGGCAATGTTTGAGAGAACTCACCTTTCAAATTTGTTATTGAAGCGATTTTCTTTCCCAACCTTTCAGAAAACATCTCCCATGCTTTTACATCTAATTCTGTTGCAGTCTCCAAACCGAGTTTTTCTACTGAAGCCATGAACCACGCACCATCCAACCTGAGAAAAGCATATCTCATCAATTCCATTAAATCTTCTAAATCTAATTCTATATTATCTATAATATATAACACTTTTGTTATGATTAATTATTATAATTGAATTAATGTTAACTTTAATTTATGAACTTGGATAAATTTAAGAATTTAATAAAGCCCTTGAAAAAAAGAAACAAAATATAAAAAATTTAGATAAAGTTAGATTAAGAAATTGTAAAAAAAAATATATTTTCAAATCTGATTAATCACGTGCCCTCAAGAAAACCATGGATATAGTTAAAATTATCTCAAATATTATTTTTTAGAATAAATAAGAAACAAAAATGCAAAAAGAGTTGTTAAATTATAATTTTCTTATACTATCCGTATATTTATTCGACTGATTAACTATCATTTCCAATTGATCCTTTTCAATTGGGAGTTCCTCTAACTCCTTTTGAGCTTCTATAAATAATTTATCTAGAGAAGGAAGAGTTCCCTTATCCTCTATCATCCATTTGGTCATAGTGTTTAAATCATGTTCACCATCCCAATCTATTGTTGGAATATCTTCTTTTGTGTGAATACCCTTCTTATATATAGCTTCGGTTAATGCTTTATCAAATAGAGTGTCGCAAGAGATCCATTTTTCAGAAAGATAACACTCACACCAAGGATGATCTGTTATTACATCTGAAAAATCCTTGTAAAATGATTCTGAAACTACGCCTTTAAGACATTCTTTAGTTAAAGAAGCAAGATGATATCTAGCTGGAATATTAACCGCACGTAAAAGTGCAACTTGAAGATTAGTTTTGGTAGAGCAATGACCATGTCCTTTCTTAAGAGTTTCAGATGCTTTATCAGTTTCACACATCATGAAAGTTATCTGATCTCTTACAAAATAAAAAATACTTAACGCCATCTCTTTAGGAGTTTTATCATTCTTGGTAAGTTCTTTTGCCTTGTCAGTTATTTCTTGATTATCACAGTCACAAAACTTTGTCGGTTTCAAATAATCTTCCATACCTTCCATTGATTGTAAATTCACTATAAATTTCAACCTCTATAGAAACTTAAATTTTGACAAATTAGTTATAATTAACTTAATTTAAATAATTTGTGTATGAAACAGAATTAGAAGGATTTAAGATAATTCTATAAATAAATAAAAAATAAGAAATTGATAAAGTTTTCAAATATCTCTTCTTTATAGTAAAAATTATAAATTATAAAAAAAGTTAAGAAATAAATTTGTGCTTTCAATTGGGATCAATCATGTACCCTCAAGAAACCCATGAATATAATTGTATTGTTCCTCTGTTAGTGTATCAATTTCAATTCCCATTGACTTTAATTTGAGAAATCCAACCTTGTCGTCAATATCAATTGGTATGTCAACCATACCTGGCTTTAGAGAATCTTTATTTTTTACAATATACTCAGACATTAGAGATTGTAGCGCAAAGGACATGTCCATTACTTCAGCTGGATGACCTTCAGACAAAACCAGGTTTGCTAAACGTCCTTTGGCAAGCAGATATATTCTTTTGCCATCAGGAAAGGTGATTTCTTCAACATTCTGTCTAATAGGTTTGATTTCCTCAGCATATTCGTAAATTTCCTTGGTTGGGACCTCTATGTCAAAATGTCCTAAATTCCCTAAAATAACTCCATCCTTTAAAGCGTCAAAGTTTTCCTTTGTAGGCTGGATTACATGCTTGCATCCAGTAGCTGTTAAAATTATATCTGCATGAGGCAACGTCTGCTCAATGGGCATCACATTAAATCCTGCGAACTTTGATTGGATCAACTTCTGTGACAGTAACGTTTGCTCCTAATCCTCGAGCTCTGAGTGCCATACCTGAACTACAATGCCCATATCCGCCGATAACTACATTTTTGCCTGCAAAAAGAACATGCATTCCATATATTGCTGCAACAATTCCTTGTCCTGTGCCTAATTCATTGTCAAATTGGTTTTTACACCGAGCATCATTGACTGGAAAAAGTGGGACTTTTAGAACTCCTTTTTTATCCATAGCTTTAAACCTCTTAACACCTGTAGTAGTTTCTTCTTGGCATGCGATAATAGTGCCTGATTTTATAAGATCTTCATATTCCTGATGGGCAGTTACAATCATATCAGCACCATCATCAATTAAGATATTTGGCTTAGCATTTAAACACTGTTTTATACACCAATAGAATTCCTCATCAGTATTACCATGCCATGCAAAAATATTAATTCCTTCTTGTATCAATGCTGCTGCAACATCATCTTGAGTCGATAATGGATTGCTTCCACAGAGATATACTTCTGCTCCTCCAGCTTTCAAAGTTCGAGCGAGAATCCCAGTTTCTTTTGTTACGTGCAAACAACCGGCAATCGTTATATCCTTTAACGGTTTCTCTTTTTCAAATCTTTTACGAATAACTTTAGCAGTTACAGGCATTTTATTTTCAGCTATGTATAGGGCTTCTTTACCTTTTTCTGCAAGGCTTTCATCAGCTACTTTATAATTTACCATAGAAAGTTTCACAATTTTTTATGTTAATATTAATTTTAGTAATAATTAATTTATTAATCTTTTTTTCATTAAATATATAAAAATTTAAGTCTTTATTTAACAATTAATTTATTATATTTATTAACAAATAATAAATTGTAATGAAATGATTAATTCTAATGATAGAGCAGCAGCTCTTCAATTAATTAGAATGTTTTGTGGGAGATCGAAATTTTATGTTTCAAAAAATGTAAAAGCTTTAGGACTCACACGACAAACAATTCATAACAAGATTGAGCTCCTAGGAAAACAAGAAATAATTGAAAATATTACAATTAATATTCATCCTTATATCCAGCCAGATAATCTAAAATATGTTATTCTAGAAATTAAAACTAATCCTAGAGAACCTCAAATACTGGAAAAACTGTTAAAAATTCCACATTTAAAAATGCTTGATGGAATCTTAGGGGAATTCTCTTTAATAGCTCTATTCGTTTTTAAATCTACTAAAGACTATCATGAAGGACTGGAAAAAATTGATAATATCATGGCTGAATCTTATTTTAAGAAGTATCAGATACTTGAGACAATACGAGTGTTTAAGACTAATGGCATCAAAATAGATGAGGTGGATTTAAATTCTGATTTTACAATGGACAGAAATGATTCTTTGATATTAAAAATATTGCAAGAAGAACAAGAAAAGAAACCAATATCAACATATGAGATTCGGGATATAATGAAAAATCAATATAATATTGAATTGTCTCAATCAACAATACATAATAGAATAAAAAAACTTGAAGCAAATGGTATTATACTCAATTATTCTATTAATTTTTCTCCTAAAAAAGTAGGTTATAAAGGAAAATATCTTGTTCGTATTAAACCTAAAGATCCTTCCAAATATAATGAAATTGCATTGAATTTAGAAAAAAACCAATTTATTATCGATTTATTTAGGATAGGAGAACAATATGGATTATTTGCAATTGTGAGAGTAAAGAGGATTGAAGATTATGCTATTTTTATTAGGGATCTATATATTTCTGAAGAGATAGAAGATACGTACACTAATTTTGTTTTAGATGAGTTAAAACCCTATACAAATTTCTTTATTTTTTAAGAGAGATGATTTACAACCGCTAAATTAACCCTAAAAAGTAAAAAATCTCAAGAATAATATTAACTTCACTTGTCTAAATTTTTAATAATTTTGAGAAATATCATAATTTATAGTGAAATAATTTATACAACAAAATAATACCTTTTATTGAAAATAATGAAATATTTTTTTGAAGTATTATCCTGTAAGATTGGTTATTCTAGAATTGGACGAATCATTTTTTCTAAAGAACGCAAATTATTTATTACTACTCCTAACATAATTATACCTATAAAAAGCTCCTTAATGAAACAATTTAGTTTTATTCAAGAATTTGAGAATCATGAATTATTTACAATTTCTAAAGAATTTTTCTTGAAAATTGGTTTTATACGGGAGAAATTCAAGAATACTGGATTTATTTTTACATATCCTGGTACTCTACAAAAATTTCAAGAGATATTAGTAAATAATAGTAATGTATTTTCCAAGGATAATATAATATCACTTATTCCATTCAATATTCCCACTACTAGTATTTCTAAAGAATTTGCTATAAGCGAAGTAAAAAATTATCTTTTTACCGTAGAAGAAATATTGATTAATAACCCAGATCTAAATTTTGGTTTAACTTTAAAAATATTTGATTATGTTGATTTATTAGATCTTTATATTCCAATTGTTCAACAATTTGAAAATATAAAAATTGTTAACTTAGCTGATGTTTTTGATAATATCAGTAATTATCGAAATATCTTGAAAATTATTGCTAAAATAAAACTAGAATTGGATAATAATGTAATAATTATGGCTTCTGGAAGAATAATTCCGAAGTATTATCCGTTAATAATTTATCTAGGAATAGATCTTATTGATTCTTCATATTCCTTGTTTTTATCCGCTGAGAACTTTTATGATACCATAGATTATTTATTACCGATTTATAAAGTAAAGTATTTACCATGTTCATGCATAGCATGTAAAGGGAATCTAATTAACGTATTAAATGATAAAAATTCTCCTGAAAAGATTGATTTATTGAGCCTACATAACTTAATTACAGCAAATAATTATGTAAAAAAAATTAAACAATATTTAAATTATGAAGATTTTCGAGTATTTGTAGAAAAATCTTCCTTTGATGACACTAACCTAATTTCAATGTTAAAGATTTTAGATAAAGAATATTTTGATGTTATTAAATATGAAACGCCAATAAGTCAGAAAATTAAAAAAGTAAGGTCACTTGGTCCTTCATCGTATAATAGACCCGATTTCCAGCAGTTTAGGGAAAGAACTCTCAGAAATTTTGAACCTGAACCTTGGACAACATTAATTATTCTACTTCCATGCTCAGCTAAAAAGCCCTATTCTGATTCAAAATCTCATAGAAAATTTTATAAGGTTATCAGAAAATTTCCAGAATTTCCTACTTTTCAAGAACTTATTTTAACTTCTCCTCTTGGCTGCATTCCTAGACAATTAGAAAATGTTTATCCCGTTAATTCTTATGATATTTCTGTTACTGGTGAGTGGGATAACGAAGAAATAAATATTACTACTGAAATGCTTATTAAATTAATAGAAAAATATGATCCAAACATTCCTATCATTTGCCATTTAAAAAATGAATATCTCGAAATCGTAAAAAGAGCTTCTTCCAAATTACCACACAATTTTCTTTTCTCAGAAATTTCAGAAAAAACTACCTCTTTAAAATCACTGCAATCTTTAGAGAGCTTAATTATGAATTTCAAGGATAAATATCACCCCAAAAAAAACCATTTGGAAAGCGAGAGTTATTCAAAAACATGGAGCCGGAAATTTGTAAAAATCTTAGATTATCAATTTGGGACTAATACTGGCATTAATATTATTACTAATGGTCTAAAACCGATTCGAATTAGATTTAATGATCAAATTGATATAAAGGACCTAAAAACTGATGAAAAGTTAGGAGTTTTTAAACACTCAACAGGACAAATAGAACTAACACTTAATGGACTTAAGAGGCTATTTAAATCTTATAGTTCTATAAATTCAAACTATATTGTCTTTGACGGAGAAAAATTTCAAGGAAATACATTATTTCGAGCAGGAGTGTTAGATTATAGTCAAGATCTTATTCCTAATAATCAAGTAGTCATATTAGATAAAGGAAAGGAAAAAATTTTAGGGAGTGGAGTATTAATTGCTGGCTCCAATTTTATAAAAAATTCCAAAAGTGGGAGAATTGTAAAAATAAATGAATGGAAATAATACTCTTTTTGAAGATAATATAGCTGTTGTTGAGAAGATTAAGTCTATAAGATTGGAAGCTTTAAAAAAGAGAATCAAATATGGATTAGAGGCAATTAAACGTCCAATTAGTTATTGGATAAAAGAAGATAGACTTAGAGATGAAATTGGAAAAGAATTTACGATTATTTTACGATCAAAGGGATGCAGTTGGGGTGCAAATGAACATGGGGGATGTTCCATGTGTGGATATTATTTGGATGCTATAAATGAAGAGGTTTCAACTTCCCACCTTATTAATCAATTTGATTATGCGTATAATAATAAGCTAAATGAAATTAAACAAGACCCCTATAACTATATTTTTAAAATCTACAATTCTGGAAGCTTCTTGGATGAAGATGAGATACCACAAGAAGCTAGAACCTACATCTATGAAAAAGTTTCAAAAGTAGAAAAAGTTAAGGAGTTTGTTATAGAATCACGATTAGAATACATAACGGTAGAAAAATTAGAAGAAATTAGAGAATTTTTTGATAAAAAATACTTTGAGATTGCTATTGGGCTTGAAACGATAGATGACTATATTAGAAACAATTATATAAATAAAGGAGTTGTATTCAAGGATTTTAAAAGTACGTTAAAACGATTAAAAGAATATAATATTGGAGTAAGAGTCTATCTATTACTGAAACCTCCATTCATGAATGAACAAGCTGCCATTGATGATTGTTCCCAATCTATAAAAAAACTAGTAGAACTAAACGTGAATTCAATATCAATTAATCCATTAAATATACAAAAGGGAACACTTACAGAATATTTATGGTTTCAAAATCGTTATAGACCTCCTTGGTTTTATTCATTATTTAAATGCTTAAAAAAGTCTTTAACACAAGAAAATTTAAAGAATACACGAATTTTATCTGATCCTTCTGGAGCAGGATCAAAGAGAGGGATTCATAATTGCCTAAAAAAAGAATGTGAAATTTCAGCAAAAGAAAGACTAAAACATTTTGTTCTCTCTCAGGATTTGAACGCGTTAGATCAAAATGGATATGAATGTACCTGTAAAAAAAAGTATAGCTTGAAGAAAGATTTTTACTGAAAAATTATACTTGAAAAATGAAAATCTCATAAGTATATAGGATTTATTATATTGATTCCTATTATTCAATAATGAGTAGATTTGGAAGGATTCGAACCTCGGACCAAAGCAATACTCTAATAATAAGCAACAAAATTTTGGATTGAAAAATTAAATAGAAGAAATATTTATATTAAAAATTTGATCAGATTTATTAAATTGAACATTTTAAATTAAGTCCTGAAGAATGAAATCTGATTACCACAAGATAAGTAACTTATAGGATGCCAATGATAGTTGAATAGATTCTTATATAATTTTATCTTAAGGATATTTTTAACTTTTTAGTTAGAAATATTGAAAATAAGCAGATAATACCGATCAAAATGAATAGATTATATCCGAAAACAGTAGGGCCGCCTTCATTAGGACTTTCTATGTCGATCTTTACACAATTTGAAATGCTTTGCCCATAATTATTGCGAGCAACAACTATAAAATAATAAGTCCCTATGGGATAATCCGTTAATGAAAGCGAAAGATCTAGGGTTTCATTTAATAGTAAAGTTAGACTACCATTTATTTCAGTTATTATTCCAGAGTGTTGATAAACAGAATAATTTGAGGCTCTATCAGCAATAGTCCAGGTTAAAGTAAAATTTCCATCTGTATCGGGAGTTCCCGCATTAGATGATAACACAAAAGCGTCAGGAGGTTGAGTCTCTACAGAAAGTTCATAATTTTGAATACGAACAATCAACGGATAATAGTCAAGATAAATCCATTCAGATGAGGGTAGATGTTGATCTAAGATCTGTGGAGTATCTCCAATCCCATCATTGTCATTATCAAATCCATTGTAACCATTATAATAGTTACCGAGATAATTCGTATATGTATTGCTGCTATAAATATATTCTATTTTTGTTTGTGAACTCCATCTATTATTAGTACAACCACGAGTTTCAATTGTAATCAAACTACCAATAAAATCGTTGAAATATATAACATTATTTTTGGAGAATCGAACCGAGATGCCATGTTTACCTTTAAAGATGTTATTTACAACGAAGGTATTGTTACTCTCATACATAACAAGTCCAAAAGAATCAAGATCTAAAGCACGGTTGTTGGTTAAATTGCCATTATTTGCTGAAATTAATTTAATACCAGAATCATAAAAATCGCTTCCACAATTAGATATGGTGCAATTTTCAATTTTAAAGTAGTCTTCTGAGTTTTCAATAAGGATACAACTTCCTACACCTCCACCATCTATAACCAAATCTTCTATAACATAAGGATCGGAAGAATTACCTGAACCAGTACAGAGCCCTGTGATCTTTGCATCAGACCAATTATTATCAATATGAATTCTTCCAGAAATTAATGATGTTTTTAAGACCTCTATTTTTACTTCATTACTGTAATTTTTTGTGGTGAGATTAAGAGGTCTGCTAGATATTGAGATCAAAACGAGAAAAATTCCTAAGAAAATCAAAAATAGATTTTTCCCTTTAACCATTGATTTCATTTATATTCACTAAAAATATAGAATAACTTATTCTATAATAGTTATGACAAAAGTTATTTAAAATTAATTTTAAATGAGTAAAAAAATCATAATATCAAGTCAGATCCTTTTTATATTTTATGTCTAATTATCTACATATTTATCCAATTATATTTTAAAGAAATAATCTCAAATGTCAGATAGTAGTATTAAAAGATATCAATCATCTCCTTAAAAATCCCAATTACAAAAAAATTACTCATACTCTTTTTTTAGGGAATTTTTCAATAAAATTCATTTTAGATTATTAATCTCTTAATTTACCTTTTTGTATCGGTGGGAAATAAAAACCATTATATTTAAATATTAACAACCATCATTTATTTTAAATTTCATCCACTTAGTTAGGGGATCTCTTGAAAAACTGGGTTAAATTGAACTTATTCTATGTTGGAAAATCAACTAAGAACCATCATATCTTTAGAGCAAAACAGTGGAATAATAAATTAGAACAAATTATTAAGAAGTCGATCTACAACGAGAAATATGTGAAAGTTGCTTATGTTAGAGATGTCTTTGGTCCCATAAAGCTTCCTTTCATCTCAATTAAAGCATTACCAAATCAGCCATTTAACCCTAATGATAAATTTTTCACTAGGATAACCTAGATTTTTAAAGAATCTTTTAAGACAAAAGAATAATTTTAAAAAAGGTGTGTCATATTTCAAATTGGAAAGAAGTGAGAGCCGAATCAGAAGATATTTCTCATATAGAAAATGGTATATGCACAGAATGCGGGAAAAATATATTTTTTGATGAAAATAGAGGATTAATAGTTTGTGAAGAATGTGGTTTAGTTCAATCAGAAAAACATATTGATCGGGGACCAGAATGGAGGGCTTTCGACGCGGATCAGAAAAAGAAGAGAACAAGAACAGGAGCACCTATGACTTATATGATACATGATAAAGGACTTAGCACTATGATTGATTGGAAAAATAGAGATATTTTTGGGAAAGAGATACCTGCTAAATTGAGGGGCCAAATTTATAGACTTCGCAAATGGCAAAGTCGTATAAGAGTATCTGATGCTACTGAACGAAACCTTACGTTTGCATTAAGTGAACTTGACCGAATGGCTTCAAATTTGGATCTTCAAAAGAATTTACGAGAATGTTCAGCTAAAATATATCGAGATGCAGTTGAAGCACATTTAATCAGGGGTAGAAGTATTGAAGGGGTGGCCGCTGCAAGTTTGTATGCCGCTTGTAGAATGTATAAGGTTCCACGCACCTTAAATGAGATAGCTGAAGTAGCGAGAGTAGATAAGAAAGAAATTGGACGCTCTTTCAGATTCATATCAAAAGAATTGATATTGAATTTAAATCCAACTAAACCCATAGATTTTCTTACTAGGTTTATTTCAGAATTAGAATTGACTACAAAATGCCAGAAAATGGCAAAAATGATAATTAGGATTGCCGAAGAACGTGGTTTAACCTCTGGAAGAGGTCCAACGGGTGTTTGTGCTGCAGCAATTTATGCTGCATGTATTTTAACCAATGAACGCAGAACTCAAAGAAAAATTGCTCGTGTTAGTTGTGTAACGGAAGTTACCGTGCGAAACCGCTTTAGTGAACTTGTAGAGAATCTTAACCTAGGAATATCATTAAAGAAAAGCCATAAATAATCATATCCTCCTTTTTGTAAGCACTAGGGAAATAGAATTGAAATTTATTATTGAAAAGATAATGATATAATTGATAGAAGAATGATATTATCTTCATATTATAGCATTTAATGAAATTATTCTATCAATAAGATCATATTGATAGAATAGGTGTTCTAATATTGGATAATCTTATTAATGAAAGTGAGGTTAAGTATTTCTTATATAGAATAGAAAAAAACTTTCCAAATTTTGTTGCTGGAATAATTACAGATAAGCATGGATTTCCTGTAGTATCAAAAATTTCAAAGAAATTATGGATACTTGAGAATACATTAGCCTTATCTGCGATTGCTAAAAATAGAGGATTCATAGAAGATTCTAAGCTAGTACAAATAAAAAAGGATTTAGATAAGTCAAAAAACTACAAATTATTGATATTACTAGAAAAGTCAAAAGATTATAAAAGTCGAATGAAGCCATTAAAAAACTTAATTAAAGGGCAGGATCTTTTCTAAGAATTAAATTTACTGAAAAGAATACATTATTATTTTTTATTGTGAACCGTAGAAAAAACACTGAGTTTACTTAAATTTTTATATTTAAAATTTATTCATTAAATAAAGTAGGTGTAAGGTAAAAATATAAAGATAAGTTTAAATAAATATTTTTTAACCTTAATGAAACTGAAATAAAAGATGAAACAAATAATAGGTTGACAAATATTTGAGTTATTCCGAGGACGAGCTTAGATTAAAAAAAATTTTAACTTCCATTATCAATAGTGCGCCAGGATTAAAATATGCTCTTCTTACCGATGATACAGGAATAACTATTTTGAGTCAAGCTAAATTTAAATTCTCAAGTCATAATGGGATTTCTGTAGAGAAAATTGGTGCTATTGGAGGCGCTGTTTTTGTGGCTGGTGAGGAACAAGGACACATTTTAGGATATGGTTCTATTAACCTTCAAATAACTGAATATCTTGAAGGCTTGATTTTTTCAATGAAAGTTGGGAAAGGAGTATTGTGTATAGTTGCTGATCAAAATGCTCAAATTGGATTTATTAGAGCCACTATGAAAAAATGGGCTCCACACATATCTTTGATACTAAATAGATATTTAAAAGCTGATCAAGCAGAAATTACTAAAGAAGTAAAGGAACTCTTTGGATCTGATACTTTTGGTATGCTTTAATTCCTCTAATAATTATTTTCTTGATTGAATTTTATTTTGAAACCGTTTTCCGAGTCCTTTATCTAAGGAAACATTATAATAAAACTTTTATTTTCAATACTCTATTATATTACTGGGAAAATGATGATGGAACACTTAGCATTATCGAGGGCTCATACGACTAAAAAATGAATATGGTGCGCAAAAAAATGCTTATATCCTGAATTTAATAATCAGAAAATGCAAAAACTAATACGGGCTCTTTACAGAGCAATGGTACAAACCACCGCAATGAAAGTAGAGTCAGCAACCCAGATTTGCGACATGATTATGTCCCAACTTTTCAAAAGCCTGACATGAGAGAACGCCTTAGATTTAAAGGGAATGATTCCTTAAAATGAATAAGACTGTGTTAGTGTTTCAGGCGACAAAAAATTTTAAGAAAAACAAAATCATTATTACAACACCGTATTACAAATTCACCAACTTTTCCTTGAATTTTGTTATACTTTAAAACATAAGCTAAATAACTAAAGAACATTTTTTATTAAGTTAATTTTAAATTTGCTAATTTTATGTTTTAATAAAACTTGGAATAATGGGATATTTTATATAATTAATTAAAATTCTGGTGATTCTGTCTATGCACCT
>Ga0307378_10002279_pt1 | contig 29753 bp, 32 predicted proteins | sample UN1MG_FD_202238 | JGI IMG/M metagenome (GOLD analysis project Ga0307378, IMG submission 202238) | Soil microbial communities from Risofladan, Vaasa, Finland - UN-1 | ecosystem: Environmental > Terrestrial > Soil > Coastal area > Acid sulfate soil | place: Finland: Risofladan, Vaasa | collected... | reverse complement strand
ATGATCTGCCTCGCGGTGTTGTTCGTGATCACCACTTTGCGGCCCGACCTTGCTCAATTATCACGCCCTCCTGGCGGCGGCGAAGTGATCACCATTCGAGAAGCTGGTGAGCAGCACTCGGCCGATGTCGCGCTTGGCAGTTTGAAGACTGCGGCGAATCGGGCAATGCCCGCCGTCGTCAATATCTATACAACCAAGGAGACAAAGCTTCCACGCCATCCTTTCATGGACGACCCCCTGTTCCGGCGCTTCTTCGGCGATCAGTTCGATGGCGAAAGCCGTCAATCGGCCAGCCTGGGGTCGGGCGTCATCGTCGGGCCCGAAGGATATGTGCTCACGAATCATCACGTAATCGAGACCGCTGACGAGATCGAGGTCGCCCTCGCTGGAGGCAGAAAGGCGGCGGCGCAGATTGTCGGAACAGACCCGGAAACGGATCTGGCAGTGCTGAAAATGGACCTGGCTGATCTGCCGGCCATCGCATTTGGTAACCCACAGGGTTTAAGTATCGGCGATTTTGTGCTTGCGATTGGAAACCCGTTTGGTGTCGGTCAGACAGTGACAATGGGCATCGTCAGCGCGAAAGGACGCAGCCGGCTCGGAATCAGTACATTCGAGAACTTCATCCAGACCGACGCCGCAATCAATCCCGGAAACTCCGGTGGCGCTCTGGTCGACTCGGCAGGCAATCTCGTAGGCATCAATAGCGCTATCTACTCCCGCACCGGTGGCTCACTCGGGATCGGCTTTGCGATTCCCTCGGATCTGGCACGCCAGGTGATGGAACAGATCATTCAGACCGGCTCGGTTACTCGCGGTTGGATTGGCGTCGAAGTCCAGGACATTTCGCCTGAACTGGCGGAATCGTTCGATTTGCCAACTACCAATGGAACGTTGATCGCCGGCGTGCAGCCTGGAGGGCCAGCCGAACGGGCCGGTGTTCGGCGCGGAGACATTCTGGTCGCAGTCGAATCGAACAAATTCACCGACGCTACCGAAATGTTGAATCTCATTGCCGCGTTGAAGCCGGGAGAGAGCGCAACCTTACAGATTCTGCGCGATCGGGAGCAAAGAGAGGTTGAGATTCAGGTTGGCACCAGGCCGCGGCCGATGCGAAGCAAGAATTTCGAATAGGCGCTGTGACTGCCCCTGGCAGGACCAGCCCTCAACAGCAGCGCGCCCACCAGCTCAGGGGGCTGGCGTGTCGGACTCGGCCTTATCTTCTATCTTGGCCTTGCTTTCGTCAGCGTCCTCATCCTTGCGCGGCTTGCCCATCCACGCGGAAATAATCAGACCCATCTCGTAAAGCAGCCATAGGGGAAAAGCCAGCAGCAACTGGGACACCACGTCAGGCGGCGTGAATATTGCGGCAACCACGAACGCGCCCACCACCACATACGGACGCGCCTCCTTGAGTTGTTCAATGCTGACAATACCCATGCGCGTCAGAAGCACCACTACGATAGGCGTCTCGAACGCGACCCCGAACGCGAGGAATAGCGTCAGCACGAAATCGAAGTATTTCTGAATGTCGGTCATCACCGCCACGCCATCCGGGGCAAACTGCGTGATGAACTTGAAGACCACCGGAAACACGATGAAATAGGCGAATGCCATCCCGACTACAAACAACAAGGTGCTCGTCGCGATCAGCGGAAAAACAAATTTTTTCTCATGCGAGTACAAACCGGGCGCGACGAAGGCCCATATCTGGTAAAGGATATAAGGCAAGGCGATGATCAACGCGGCGAACATCGTGACCTTGATCGGCACGAAAAACGGCGACGCAACCTCCACCGCGATCATCTGGGTACCTGGCGGCAACTTCGCCAGCATCGGTTCGGCAAGCAAAGTGTAGATATCACGCGCCCAATAGAACAGGGCGCCGAACACAACCAGCAGCGCGATGAGGATGCGCGTCAGGCGCACCTTCAACTCAATCAGGTGCGACATGAATGAATCAGAATCGCTCATCGAAGCCTGCTCTGACGGCAAGCAAAGGCCGGGAAACCAGTCTTCATGTTATGCCCGTCTATGCCTGATTGTCAGTCTTGGTGGGAGGAGGCGCGTCTGAATCGGATTCTTTCGGTGTCTGTTGGGCGTCGACTGGCTCGGAGGAAGACTCTCCAGATGCTTCCTCCGGATAATCTGGAGGGTTGAGCGAGTGCATCAGATTGATTCCGGCCGCCGGCTTGACGGCCTCTTCAACACTCTTGCGCGTCTCCGTCTCGGCCTGTTTGACCTCGTCTTCAATAAAATTAACCTGCTTGGAAACACTTTCCTCTATTTCCTGCGCGGCCTCCTTCATCGAAGTCTGCAATTTGCGCAGTTCGTCCAACTCGACCTCGCGATTGATATCGGCCTTGATTTCGGTCACATAGCGCTGCATACGCCCAAAAACGTGCCCGAGCGTGCGCGCAGCCCGTGGCAACCGCTCCGGGCCAATTACGATCAAGCCGACAACGGCGATGATCATTAATTCTGAGATGCCAAAATCAAACACTGGAGAGATCGTCCGCGGGACTAGGCGGGATCAGCCTTTTGACTTTTCCTTGATTTCGCCTTCGATTGTTTCGCCGGTCGCTTCTTCGGCCTCCAATTTCGCAGTTGCCGTGGCGTCCTCTTCAGGCTTTACACCTTCCTTGAACCCCTTTACCGCTTTTCCGATATCAGACCCCAGATTTCCCAGCTTCTTGGTGCCGAACACAAGCACGACGACTACCAAGACAATCAACCAATGCCAGATACTGAATGTTCCCATTTGCTTCGCCCCCGAAAGTTCAGTTACTTCGACTTCTGGATCATTCCCGGAAGAGGATCCTGTCCGCCGACAACATGCACGTGGAGATGGTAGACGTCCTGCCGCCCCACTCTGCCTGTATTGATAATAGTCCGAAATCCGTCGGTCGAGCCCTGCTCCCGAGCCAGTCGGCCCGCCAAAAGCATGATCCCACCCAGCACATCCCGGTCCTCTTCCTGCGCATCGCCCAACGAAGCAATGTGCTTCTTCGGAATCATCATGAAATGCACCGGCGCAACCGGTCGAATATCATGGAAGGCAAGGATTTCGTCGTCCTCATACACCTTGCGGGACGGAATCTCGCCCCGAACGATCTTGCAGAAAATACAATCCTGTTCACTCAAAATCAGTAACCCCGGATAAACCTGAACGATCCAGGAGCAGACACAAACCCAGTCAGTCTGGCCGCTGCCGGTTACGTTTTTCCTCGATACCTGATTGGCCTTCCCGGCGCCCCAGTTCGTCCAGAACATCCTCCGGGCCAACGCCGTGATACGAAAGCATCACCAGACAATGAAACCACAGGTCCGCTGTTTCGCGAACAAGGTGCAGTTTATCACCGTCTTTCGCAGCCAGAAGAGCCTCGGCCGACTCTTCTGCAACCTTCTTCAGGATTGCATCGTGCCCTTTGCTGAACAGGCTTGCAACATAGGAATCACCTGAGCCAACTGTCTTGCGCTCGTCGATCACGGCGGCAAGGCGCATAAGAATGTCGGTGTCAGTCATGATTTCCGGTAAATCTCATCAGGGTCGCGCAGGACCGGTTGATTGGCAGCCCATTTGCCAGCATCGAGTTTTCTGTAGAAACAACTCGCCCGGCCAGTATGGCACGCGATTCCACCGGCCTGGTCGACCTTGAGCAAGACCACGTCACCGTCACAATCAAGAAACACCTCCCTGACACTTTGAACGTGCCCGGATTCCTCGCCCTTTCGCCATATCCGCGATCTCGAGCGTGACCAGTAAACCGCCTGTGCGGTTCGCACCGTCTCCAGCAATGCATCCCGGTCCATCCACGCCATCATCAGCACCTGTTCGCTGTCAGCGTCCTGGGCGATGGCAGGCACCAGTCCGTCCTTGTCCCATTTGACCTCGTCAATCCAGTCTGTGCTCATCAGCGCACCTCGATACCGGAAGCCGCAAGAGATTTCTTCACATCTGCGACCGTAAGTTCTCCATAGTGAAATACGCTGGCAGCTAGAAGCGCATCCGCTCCCCCGTCAATCACACCCTCCACAAAGTGGCTGGCATCACCTACGCCGCCGCTGGCAATGATCGGAACGTCCAGCGCATCCGAGAAAGCCCGCGTCAACTCCAGATCAAATCCGGATTTGGTGCCGTCACGGTCCATGCTCGTCAACAGAATTTCGCCGGCTCCGGCGTCCTGCATACGCTGCCCCCACTCGACAGCGTCAATACCCGTCGCTTTGCGCCCGCCATGGGTGAACACCTCCCACCGAGGCGGTGACGACCCGGGAACCCGCCGTGCGTCCACCGCAACCACAATGCATTGGGAACCAAAACGCGCCGACGCCTGCTCCACGAGGCCGGGGTCGAGCACTGCAGCCGTGTTGATACTGACCTTGTCTGCTCCAGCATTGAGAAGGCTGCGCACGTCCTCTATTGACCGAACACCACCCCCGACGGTGAGTGGTATGAATACTTGCGCGGCGACTTCTTCGATCACATGAACAATGAGCCCGCGTTCGTCGCTGCTGGCTGTAATGTCGAGAAAACACAGCTCATCCGCACCCTGCTGGTCATAGCGCCGGGCGATTTCGATCGGGTCCCCCGCATCACGCAGACCGACGAAATTCACGCCCTTGACAACGCGACCGCCAGTGACGTCAAGGCACGGAATAATGCGTTTTGAAAGCCCCATGGTTATCAGCCGCGAATCAGTGTTCAGGACGAAGCGTGTGCGTCGCCGCCGGGCGTTTGATCAGAACGCTGCGCCAACTTTGCGGCAGCGGAGAAATCCATTGCGCCTTCATATATTGCCCGGCCAGTGATAGCCCCCGAGACACCTTCGTCTTCGATGGCGCAAAGGGATTCGATGTCCTTGAGGGAGTTGATGCCGCCGCTGGCGATAACGGGCACAGTGAGCGCGCGCGCCAGTTCGACAGTGGCTTCGATGTTCACTCCGGTCATCATGCCGTCACGGCCAATATCCGTGTAAATGACCGCTTCGATGCCATAGTTCTGAAACTTCTGCGCAAGGTCGATTACGTCGTGCCCCGTCATCTTCGACCATCCTTCCACCGCAACTTTTCCGTCACGTGCGTCGAGCGCCACAATGACATGGCCGGGAAAGGCGACGCAGGCATCGTGCAAGAAACCGGGTGTCTTGACAGCGGCCGTACCAATGACGACATAGGACACACCGTCATCAATATAGCGCTCGATGGTATCCAGATCACGAATGCCGCCACCCAGCTGCACCGGAATATCGTCGCCGACCTCCGCCACAATCGCCTTGATCGCTTCCTCGTTGACCGGTTTGCCGGCAAACGCACCATTGAGATCAACCAGATGCAAACGCTTTGCGCCCTGGTCAATCCAGTGACGAGCCATCGCACCGGGGTCATCCGAAAATACCGTCGCGTCGCTCATGTCGCCCTGTTTCAGACGAACGCAGTGTCCATCCTTAAGATCAATAGCAGGAATAATTAACATGGTCAGAAATGTGTCTACGTGGTTCGAAGATGAAGTTTGGGTCGCACAGTCCGCTCGACGGCAACAAACAAGGCAGACTGTGGCATGTATCGCTCTCAGGCGTCCAATGTGCCGAGCGCCTCGTCTTGCCGGGCGCCTGCAGATCCATCCCACCCTACGAAATTCGACAACAGCCGGAGTCCGGCAGACTGACTCTTTTCGGGGTGAAACTGCACAGCAAAAATATTATTCCGCGCGACCGCACTCGTAAAGGCGAACGGGTAGCAAGTCTTGCCGGCCACAATGCCCGGATCGGAAACTTCAACAAAGTAGCTGTGCACAAAATAAAACCGGCTTCCGTCCTCCAGCCCGGCCCACATCGGATGCGACTGCTGCTGGAAAACCTGGTTCCATCCCATGTGTGGCACCTTGAGCTTTTTGCCGGAATCGTCGCGCATACGCTCCCGCGGGAAACGCAGCACACGCCCGGGAAGCAGGCCCAGCCCATCAATATCGCCCTCTTCGCTGTGTTCGAACAGCATCTGCAGCCCGATACACAGCCCGAGAAACGGTTTTTTCCGGGCAGCATCGAGCAACGATTCACGCAGCCCGCGCGCTTCCAGCTCGCGAATACAGTCCGGCATCGCACCCTGACCAGGAAAAACAATACGTTCGGCATCGCGAATATCGCGCGCATCACTGGTCACGATAACGGAGCTATCAGGGGCGACATGTTCCAGCGCCTTCGCTACCGAGCGAAGATTGCCCATGCCATAGTCGACTACAGCGATTTTGGCCATAAGTGAACCGGTTAAGAACGCCTTTAGAGGCTTCCCTTGGTCGACGGCAGGCTCTGGCCGGCCCGCGGGTCCAGCTCAGCTGCCACACGCAGTGCCCGGCCAAAAGCCTTGAAAATGGTTTCGGCTTGATGGTGCGCATTGGAACCGCTGAGATTATCAATGTGCAACGTCACCTTCGCGTGATTGACGAAGCCCTGAAAGAATTCGTGAATCAGATCGACATCGAACTCCCCGATCATTCCACGAACATACTCAACACGGTACTCAAGGCCCGGTCGCCCCGACAAATCCACTACAACGCGGGACAATGCCTCATCAAGCGGTACGTAGGCATGCCCGTAGCGCCGCACGCCCTTCTTGTCGCCAATCGCCTCTGAGAAGGCCTGCCCCACGGTAATGCCCACATCCTCAACGGTGTGGTGGCCATCGATATGTAAATCACCCTTGGCTTCGACATCGAGATCAATCAATCCGTGCCGTGCCACCTGATCGAGCATGTGATCAAAGAACCCGATGCCGGTCGACAAACGGGATCGCCCGTCACCATCCAGGGCGAGTTCGACCCGGATTTTTGTCTCCAGGGTATTACGAGTGACTTGTGCCTTACGCATTGCCAGCGACTCTTCAAAAGGACTGCAATCCTAACCCAAATTCACCACAACCGCGCCTCGAACAAAGGCACTGGACTTATTCCAGTATTTCGCGCAGCGCGTCGAGCAACAAAGCGCATTGCGCTTCCGTTCCGACGCTGATCCGCAAATACGCCGCAATTCGCTCCGGTTTGCCGAAATGGCGCACGATCACCCCTCTTTCACGCAGGCTTGCAGACAGGTTTCCCGCACCGTGCCCGGGGTGGCGGACCAGAAGAAAATTCGCTTTCGACGGCAAGACCTCGAAACCCAGGCCGTGCAGATCGCGAGCCATTCGTTCCCTGCTATCCACGATCCTGCGGCAACTTTCGGCGAGATATTCAACGTCTTCGATCGCGGCAACCGCCGCAGTCTGGGCCAAACGGTCGACCGGGTAGGAGTTAAAGCTGTCCTTGACCCGTTCCAGGCCGTCGATCAGATCCGGATGGCCGATCGCGTAGCCGACGCGAAGTCCGGCCAGCGCATACGATTTTGACAAAGTGTGTGTAACCAGCAAATGGGGATGGTGATGTACCAATGGCACCACCGACTTGCAGCCAAAATCGACATAGGCCTCATCCACAACGACAACCGACTCCGTGTTCGCGTTAAGCAAGCGCTCGATTTGCGTTGTGTCCAGAGCAAGACCAGTCGGCGCGTTCGGATTGGGGAAAATAATCCCTCCGTTGTCCTGCAAATAATCATCAATGTCGATTTCGAATCGCGCGTTGAGCGCAATCTGCTTGTAGCTGGTGCCAAACAGTCGGCAGTACACCGGATAGAAGCTATAGGTGACGTCCGGAAAAAGTACTGGCGCGCGGTGGGTGAGCAGGGCACGGAAGGTGTGCGCAAGCACTTCGTCCGACCCATTGCCGACGAATACGTGCGCAGGCGTGACGTCAAAACGCCGGGCAATAGCCTTACGCAAGTTCGCACTCACCGGGTCCGGGTACAACCGCAGCGCATCACCGATGTTTTCTCGAAGCGCTTCGAGCACACGCGGGCTGGGGCCATACGGATTTTCGTTGGTGTTCAGCTTTACGACGTCGGGTCGCTCGGTCTGTTCCCCTGGAACGTAAGGTGTCAACCGATGTACAACATCACTCCAGAAGCGGCTCATGGCTAACCGCGCAGACGTGCCGCCTCGGCATGGGCAGGCAAGCCTTCTCCTTCGGCCAGTTCGGCGGCAACAGCGCCCAGAGTACGAGCACCTTCACGGGATACCGAAATGATGCTGGTGCGCTTCTGGAAGTCGTACACACCCAGCGGCGACGAAAAGCGCGCCGTGCGAGCGGTTGGCAATACGTGGTTGGGGCCTGCGCAGTAGTCACCGAGTGATTCCGAGGTGTACCGGCCGAGGAAGATAGCCCCCGCATGCCGGATGCGGCCTAGCAGCGACTCCGGGTCTTCTACCGACAATTCCAGGTGCTCCGGCGCAATCTGGTTTGCGATGTCGCACGCTTGCTCCAGGCTGGAGACATGAATCAGCGCACCGCGCTCGGCGAGTGAAATCTCGATGACCTTGCGCCGCGGCATGTTGGGTAATTGACGATCAATGCTGGAAGCCACCTGATCAAGAAATCCGGCATCCGGACTTAGCAGTATTGCCTGCGCCATCTCATCATGCTCGGCCTGCGAAAACAGATCCATCGCGATCCAGTCAGGATCCGTAGCCCCATCGCAGATCACCAGGATCTCGGACGGCCCTGCCACCATATCGATCCCGACTGTGCCGAAAACCCTTCTTTTCGCTGCGGCAACATAAGCATTGCCGGGGCCTACTATTTTGTCGACCTGCGGCACGCTTTGCGTGCCGTAGGCAAGCGCCGCAATGGCCTGCGCCCCGCCAATGGTGAAAACGCGGTCTACCCCGGCAATATGTGCCGCCGCAAGTACGAGCTCGTTGCGCCGACCACCCGGCGTTGGCACAACCATGAGCACTTCACCGACACCGGCTACTTTCGCTGGAATCGTGTTCATCAATACGGTAGACGGATAAGCGGCCTTGCCGCCGGGCACGTATACACCAACACGGTCCAGGGCCGTTATCTGCTGACCCAGCCTGGTTCCGTCCTGTTCTGTGAAAGACCACGACTCGATTGTCTGCTTCTCGTGATAGGAGCGGATCCGCGAAGCGGCTGTCTCGAGTGCGTCGCGTTGTGCCTGCGGCAGATGATCAAATGCCCCACGTAACAACTCAGGCGCCAGCGTCAGCTCTCCAACTCTGCTGACGGCGAGTTGATCAAAACGGCTGGTGTATTCCAGAAGAGCCGCGTCACCATCAGCACGAACTGCTCGCAGAATTTCCGCAACAGCGGATTCAATATCAGCATCTTGCGTAACCTCGAACGCCAGCAGCCCCTCGAGCCGTTCCATAAAATCGGCATCGCCTGACGAAAACCGCGCGATAGGGCTCATTGCGATGTCTTGCTGACTGCGGCCGAGAACGCATCGAGCATCGGTTGTACCCGTTGCCGCTTGAGCTTGAGTGCCGCCTGATTCAGGATCAAACGCGAACTGATCGACATGATCTCCTCAACCGGTCGAAGATGGTTTGCCTTCAGCGTGTTCCCGCTCGAGACGAGATCAACGATTGCCTCGGCGAGCCCAGCCAGCGGCGCCAGCTCCATCGAACCATAGAGCTTGATTAGGTCCACGTGCACGCCCTTCGCACCGAAATGCTCGCGGGCCGTCTTGACATACTTGGTGGCGACGCGCAACCGCGCTCCCTGGCGCACCGCCGACTCATAGTCAAATCCGTTCGCCACCGCGACCATCATTCGGCACTGAGCGATGCGCAGGTCGAGCGGCTGATACAAGCCGTCGCCACCATGTTCCAGAAGCACATCCTTTCCTGCAATACCAAGGTCTGCAGCGCCGTACTGGACGTAAGTCGGCACATCGGAGGCGCGCACGATGATGATTTTGACATCAGCCCGGTTCGTGGCGATCACCAGTTTGCGCGACTTCTCCGGATCATCCACCGGTTCGATGCCCGCAGCTTTCAGTAGTGGCAGCGTTTCGTCGAAAATCCGCCCTTTCGACAGTGCCAGCGTAATGATGCCCGTATCACTTACCACAGCATGATTCCTGATTGTCCATTCAAAATAGTCAAATTTGTGTGGCCCGCAGCAAACGCCACTAATAAGTATCGTCGGCGTGCCCGCTGCGCGACCCCAACAAAGCGCGGCCTCAACAAAAAAACGCTTTTGGCTCCGGCCGCGAGTCTACCGACCCGCTTGACCTGCTGCGCACGTCAGCCTTCACCGAAAGCCCGCTCAGTTGGCGCGCCTGATACGCGCCCCCAACTGACCGAGCTTTTCCTCAATACATTCGTAGCCGCGGTCCAGATGATAGATCCGGTCAACCAGCGTTTCACCTTCCGCCACCAGCCCGGCAATAACAAGGCTGGCAGACGCACGCAAGTCGGTCGCCATCACACGGGCCCCCTGTAAACGGTCGACACCCTGGACAACCGCACGATTGCCTTCCACCTCAATTTCAGCCCCCAGACGTTTCAATTCCTGAACATGCATGAAACGGTTCTCAAAAATTGTTTCCGTTATCACGCCGGTGCCACTGGCCACGGCATCCAGCGCCATAATCTGCGCCTGCATATCAGTCGGGAACGCCGGATAGGGAGCCGTACAAGCGCTGACTGCTGCCGGCTTTCCCTTGCTATGAAGGGAAATCCAGTTATCGCCATGTTCAACGCTAGCGCCTGTTTCCCGCAGCTTCGCAATCACCGAACCAAGCAGGTCGGCACGAGCGTCGTGCAATTTGATATCGCCACCGGTTGCCGCCGCCGCCACCAGAAACGTACCCGTTTCGATCCGGTCCGGCATTACCCGGTAATCAGTAGCGTGCAACGCATCGACGCCTTCGATGGTCACCTCGCTGGTGCCGGCACCGGTGATGCGCGCACCCATTGCGTTGAGGCAGTCGGCCAGATCGACCACCTCCGGTTCCAGCGCCGCGTTCTCGATAACCGTAGTGCCGTCAGCCAGTGCCGCCGCCATCATCAGATTCTCTGTTCCGGTCACCGTGACCAGATCCATTTTGATCCGTGCGCCCCGCAGACGATCAGCACGGGCGTGGATATAACCGCGCTCAATGCGGATTTCGGCGCCCAGGGCCTCCAAGCCCTTGATATGCTGATCAACGGGACGCTGTCCGATGGCGCATCCACCGGGCAATGAAACCTTCGCATCCCCGTATCGTGTCAATAGCGGCCCCAGCACCAGGATGGAGGCCCGCATCGTCTTGACCAACTCATAGGGTGCCAACCGCTGCTCAATGTGCCTGGACGTGAGGCTGACCCCGAGCTTTTCGTCGAGCGAGACCTCAACTCCCATCTGACCCAGCAACGTGAGCATGGTTGTCACGTCCCGCAGATGCGGCAGGTTCTGAACGCGCAGCGTCTCTGGAGTCAGGATGCAGGCGCACAGGATAGGTAGCGCCGCGTTTTTGGCGCCCGACACCTTTACCTCGCCGGAGAGACGAACTCCTCCTTGAATAACCAGCTTGTCCACAGCCGTACGATGGCTAACGTTTTGCCCACTGCTCTGGCGTGAGTGTCTGCATCGACAAGGCGTGTATTTCCTCCCGCATGCGCTCTCCAAGCGCGCGGTAGACGGTCTGGTGTTGCTGGACACGATTCTTGTCGCGAAATTCCGGGCTAACGATAACAGCCTCAAAATGCTGGCCGTCGCCAATCACTTCGACGTGTTCACAAGTAAGGCTTTCCTGAATATACGATTTGACGGTCTCGGGCGTTAGCATGATTTTCGTGAAAAGTTGGCGCTAGGCTCGCAGCTTGTAGCCGCGAGTAATCATCAGCAAGGCCGCGAATGATAAAGCCAAAAGGGCGCAACCGACAATCACTGCGCTGGAATAGGGCGAAACGTCGGATACTCCAAAAAAGCCATAGCGGAACCCGTCGATCATATAAAAGAAAGGATTAAGTTTGGATATCTGTTGCCAGAACTCGGGCAGGGAATGGATTGAGTAGAACACACCGGACAAGAAAGTGAGCGGGATGATGATGAAATTCTGGAACGCGGCAATCTGGTCGAACTTCTCTGCCCAAATTCCAGCGATCATTCCGAGGGTACCAAGCAAAGCCGCCCCGAGTAGACCGAAAACGAGCACCCATAGCGGTTGTTCCAGGGGTAAGGATACAAACAACGATGTCGCACACAACACGCCCAGGCCGACCAGCAATCCGCGCACGCAGGAAGCCAGAACATAAGCGGAAAAAAACTCGATATGGGACAGCGGCGTGAGCAGCACGAATACGATATTGCCGGTGATTTTCGATTGGGCAATGCTTGACGAGCTGTTGGCAAACGCGTTTTGCAGCAGGGACATCATTGCCAGCCCCGGAATCAGAAAGCTGCTGTATTCGACACCCTGGTAAACCTGTACACGCCCTTCCAGCACATGAGAAAAAATAAGAAGGTAGAGCATTGCGGTCAGGATCGGTGCCGCGACGGTCTGAAAACCGACCTTCCAGAAACGAAGATTCTCTTTGTAAAACAGAGTCAGAAACCCTTGCACGCTAGTCTCTCCGCATGACCGACACAAAGACTTCCTCGAGGTCGGGCTGAGAGAGTTCCATACTGGCAATGTCGCACCCGGATTGGCGTAACTGCGCCAACACATGCTCCACCTGTGCATAGTCACGTAGCGACAACACCCATTCTCCATCCGTTGACGGCGCCGCCAGCATAGAGCGCAGCGAGTCCGGAAGAGATTCGTTCACAAGTCGCAATCGCAGATTCAGGCCGGAAAAGCGCTTTAGCAGATTCTCCGTGGATTCCAGCACCACCATATGCCCCTGCTTGAGCATTCCGATCCGGGTGCACAGCGATTCCGCCTCTTCCAGATAATGCGTCGTCAGAACGATGGTATGACCATCCTCATTGAGCTTGCGAATGAACTGCCAAAGGCCCTGCCGAAGATCAACATCGACGCCAGCCGTGGGCTCATCGAGGATCATGACCGGTGGCTTGTGTACGAGTGCCTGCGCCACCAGAACGCGCCGCTTCATGCCCCCGGAGAGCGCGCGCATATTGGCGTCAGCCTTGGACGACAGGTCGAGGTGATGAAGGATTTCGTCAATCCAGTCGTCGTTGCGCCGCAATCCGTAATAGCCGGATTGCAGCCGCAAGGTCTCACGCACCGAAAAGAATGGATCGAATACCAGCTCCTGGGGCACAACGCCAATACTGCGACGAGCCTGCCGATAATCGGCGCCAACGTCATGGCCCATCACTCGAATCGTGCCCGTGTCAGCCTTTGCCAGGCCGGCAATCAGGCTGATCAAGGTCGTCTTTCCCGCTCCATTCGGACCGAGTAGCGCGAAGAACTCACCTTGGCTGACCTCAAGGTCGGTTGGGGAAAGTGCCTGCAGCGAGCCATAGGCTTTGCTCACGCCGCGAACATCAATGGCTGGCAACACGAAACACTTCTTTCAATTTGTCGTTATGGGACGGGGGTGGCAGTCGTTCCTGTGCGGATGACGCCGCCCAGTACTATTCGAACACGATGAGGTCTTCAACACCGTACAAATCCGTCAGACTCGCAATCGCATCGCCCGGATTAGCGAAGCACACCTTGCCCCCAGCGGCGCGTGCTTTTCGCGACCACTCGAGCATCAAGCTTACGGCAGATGAATCAATATCCGTGGCCTCGGAAAAATCAATGGTTTTCAGATGACTACCGATGCGATCGCACGACGCTTCCAGCAATTGCTTTGCGGTGTCGAGGGTAACAGGCCCGCTGATATACAACCGGTCACCTTCTTCACGAATCATTGCCGGCTTTCCGCTGCCGACAGGGCTGCGGTATTTTTCTCAATCAAGCTGCTCAACAGACCGTCAACCCCGCCGCGCTGAATTTCCTGGGAAAAGATATTTCTGTAGTTAATGATCAGACTGGCGCCGTCGATGCGAACGTCAAAGACCTTCCAGGCATCACCTCTCAACTGCATGTCGTAATCTACGGTGATCGGCTGCACCCCGCCAGGCAGGCGGATCAGGGTATTCACCGTCGCATCGGTTTCTCCCGGGCCCGCGCGCAAAGGCCGGTACTCGACAAAAATAGCGTTGAACATCTTGAATGCCGAGGCATAGGAACGTATCAGCAGGGTGCGAAATTCCCTGATCAACGCAGTGCGCTGTTCCGGAGTCGCCTGCCTCCAGGGCCGGCCTACCGCCAGCCTGGTCATCCTCGGAAAATCCAGATGCGGAGCAACCTTCTGCTCCATCACGTCAGTAATGCGGTCCATATCTCCCGACTGAATTTTCTCGTCGCTGCGAATAATGGACAGAACTTCCTCAATCGTTTGCCTCACCAATTCGTCGGGTGGGATCGGAGCCGCCATCACCGAAGACATCCCCAGGCTCAGGCCCACCAGCACGCCAGCAAAACGTTTTGTCAGATAAAGCATCATGTTCCCATTCTCCAAATCAGGCGTTAACGTCTTTGAAACGCGCCTAGTTACTCGACCCACCTTCCGCGGCCTTGCCATAAAGAAACTGCCCGATGACTTTCTCGAGCACGATCGCGGACTGCGTCAGTCTCACCCGGTCGCCATCTTCGAGCAACTCGATATCGCCGCCACCGTCAATCCCGATAAACTGGTCCCCCAGCAGCCCGGAGGTCAGAATCGAGACCGAGCTGTCCTTCGGAAATTCATAACGCTTGTCGATGCGCATGATCACCTTTGCGCGCAGCACCGCATTATCGAACGCAATCTGCTCAACGCGGCCAACCACCACGCCGGCACTCTTCACCGGCGCCCGCGCCTTCAACCCACCGATATTGTCAAATTCGGCCGTGATGGTATAGCCATCTGACACACTTACCGAGCTTGCATTGCCTACCTTGAGGGCAAGCACAAGCAACCCGATCAATCCGGCCGTAACAAATATCCCTACCCACAAATCAATTGTTGTGCGCTGCATCGTTCAGACCCCGGCAAACATAAATGCGGTGAGAATAAAATCGAGCGCCAGAACCGCAAGCGCCGACGTCACAACTGTTCGCGTAACCGCATGGGACACCCCTTCTGCGGTTGGCGGCGCATCGTACCCTTCGAACACAGCGATCGCAGTCACGGCGCCGCCAAACACGACACTCTTGATCACGCCGTTCAGAATGTCATGCTGCAGATCAACATTCGACTGCATTTGAGACCAGAACGCACCAGAGTCAACGCCGATGACAACCACCGTGATCAGGTAGCCCCCAAATACGCCCATTGCACTGAAAATTGCCGCCAGAAGTGGCATCGACAGGAAACCGCCCCAGAACATTGGCGCCAGCACGCGAGAGTAAGGATCAACTGCCATCATCTCCATTGCCGAAAATTGCTCCGTCGACTTCATGATTCCGATCTCCGCCGTAATCGCAGAGCCCGCCCGGCTCGCAAACAACAAGGCGGACACCACCGGACCCAGTTCGCGAACCAGGGAAAGCGCGACTAAAGTACCCACGGCCTCGGCGGAGCCGTAGCGTTTCAATGTTTCGTATCCCTGCAGCCCGAGAACGAGCCCGACGAACAACCCGGAAACAACGATGATGATGAGCGACAGCGTTCCGGCAAAGAAGACTTCATCAACAAGCAAGCGAAAGCGCCGGAACGTCGTGGCCGAGCGGAGCAAGAGGATACTCATGAACCGGCTGGCTGCGCCGAGTCGCCACACACCGTCGATGGTAAGCCTGCCTATCAGCTGCACGCCTCGCATCAGGGCTGCACCCATTCAGCCTCCCATGCCCAGATCAGCACCGTATTCTCCAGCCACGTAATGGAAGGGCACAGGGCCGTCGATCTGACCATCGACAAACTGGCGGACGTACGGTTCGTCTGATGCCTGCATTTGCTCGGGCGTTCCCTGCGCGACAATTTCCCCGCGAGACAAAAAGCAGACGTGATCGACGATTTTGAACGACTCCTGCACGTCGTGCGTCACAACGATCGACGTCGCCCCCAACGCCGAATTGAGACGGCGAATGAGATTGGCTATTACCGCCATCGAAATCGGGTCAAGACCGGCGAAAGGCTCGTCGTACATGATGAGGTTTGGATCGAGCACGATGGCCCGCGCCAGAGCCACTCGCCGGGCCATTCCGCCCGACAATTCAGCTGGTTTGAGTGCATGCGCGCCGCGCAAACCGACAGCATGCAACTTCATCAATACCAGGTCCCGGATCATCGGTTCGGGCAGCTGAAGATGTTCGCGCATCGGGAACGCCACGTTCTCGAACACCGACAAATCGGTAAACAGCGCACCAAATTGAAATAGCATCCCCATGCGCCTGCGAGCGGCGTAGAGGTCTGCGTGTGACATTGTTTCCACCGCCTGACCGTCGAAACGGACGCTACCTTTTTGTGGTTTGATCTGACCGCCGATGAGCCTGAGCAAGGTCGTCTTGCCCGACCCACTGCCGCCCATGATGGCTACCACCTTGCCCCTCGGGAACGAAATATTCAGATTCCGCAGGATCGGGTTCGCGTTATAGGAGAAATCGACGTTGTCGAATTGAACCAGTTTTTCAGGTTGCACTTTGCCTTTGAGTTTGTCGACTAGCGCTGGCATTCTAACGGACATGAACGCATTGCGCTGCGAAGTTCCCGCCATATCGATGCATGGAAAGCCTCGCTGTTGTGGCGTCTTGCCTGAAGTGGGCACATCTTTTTCGACCGGGCACCTCGCAAAATGAATTCAACCACCCCTGCTTTGCGGTTCGAAGAACTGACCAAGCGTTACGACAAGACCGAAGCGGTTTCATCTCTCTCGATGACGATCGCCAGCGGAACGACGTTTGGACTCGTCGGCGCCAACGGCGCTGGCAAGACAACGCTGATCAAGTGCTTACTCGACTTCTGCAGCGTTGACAGCGGGCAAGTCACCATTTTTGGGGTGCCCGCCACGAATACCGGTGCACGGGCGCGGCTGGCCTTTCTTCCAGAGCGCTTTGTGCCACCCTACTACCTCACTGGGCGCGATTTTCTGCGTTTCATGGCGCGAATGTACGGCTGCGCGTTTGATTTCGAGGCATGCGCCGCTACGCTTGCTGACCTGGATCTGGAAAGTGACGTGCTCTCCAGGCCGGTCAGGGCGCTGTCAAAGGGCATGACGCAGAAACTCGGGCTTGCTGGTTGCCTGCTCAGCAAGCGCGACTTGCTGGTTCTGGACGAGCCCGGCAGCGGCCTGGACCCGAAAGCGCGTGCGCTTTTCAAAACTGCCCTCAAGCGGGCCCAGTCCACCGGTCGAACCATCTTCCTGACTTCGCATACACTGGCCGACGTCGATGAGCTCTGCGATCGAATCGCGGTGCTGCATCGTGGCGGCTTGCGCTTCGTCGGCAGCCCTGCGGGGCTCAAACACCAGCACAGCACCGGCACACTGGAACAGGCATTCCTCAAGTGTATTGGAGAAATCTAACGCAAGCCTATGACATACAAGGTTTTTATGGCATGATTATTGCATTATTACGAGATTAGACACACAGCGGCATAACAATGGTTACTAAGCATACTGAAAACGACAAACCGGATCTGCTCATCGTCGACGACGATCCGCTGATTACGGATACTCTCGACTTCGTTTTGGGCAAGGACTACAACGTACGCGTTGCCGAGTCACGCTCCCAGGTGAAAAGCCTTCTACGCCAGCTCGACAACCCGCCGCAGCTCGCTCTGATTGACCTGGGGTTGCCGCCGGCGCCGCACCGGCCGGACGAAGGATTCCACCTGATCAGCGAATTGCTGGCAACATCTCCAGCGATGAAGATCATCGTCCTGTCCGGGCAAACCGACGAGTCGAACGCGCGTTACGCTCGCACTCTCGGTGCGATGGAATTCGTCGCCAAGCCGGCCGAACCCGAAGTTCTGAAGGCGCTGCTGGCCAGCGCGCTCGAGGCAACGGCAGTAGAACAACAACCGGGAGCATCCAATAGCGGACTAATCGGCAACGGGCCGGCGATCGCAAAACTGCACCAGCAGATCGAGCAGTACGCCAGTTCAATTTTCCCGGTATTAATCGAAGGCGCCTCGGGCAGCGGCAAGGAGCTGGTCGCGAACTCTTTGCACAGCCAGAGCCCACGCAACGACAAACCGTTTCTTGCGCTTAACTGTGCGGCGATTTCACCAACGCTGGTCGAACCCACGTTGTTTGGATACAGCAAAGGCGCATTTACCGGCGCGACAACGGCACGCTCGGGATACTTCGAGGATGCTCGCTATGGCACCCTGTTCCTGGACGAAATTGGCGAACTCCCCCTCGAACTGCAGGCCAAGCTCTTGCGCGTACTGGAAAATGGCGAATTTCAGCGCGTCGGCGAAACCCAAAGCCGCAAGAGCAATGCACGCGTCATAGCAGCCACCAACCGTGACTTGCGAAACGAGGTCAAGGAAGGACGGTTCCGGGCGGACCTTTATCACCGACTCTCGGTCTTCACTGTCCAGGTGCCGCCATTGCGTGATATGGGCGATGACAAGCTGCTGCTACTCGAACATTTCGCACGCTTCTACGCGCGAGAAACCGGGCTCGAGCCGTTTGCGCTCGACAGTGACGCGACAAGATTATGGCTCGATTACGGTTTTCCAGGAAACGTGCGTGAACTGCGCAACATTGTCATCCGCTTGTGCACGAAATACCCTGGCAAGAGTGTTACGCCAGACCAGCTGATGAACGAACTCGACTGGGAAGACACTGACACTGCAATACCGTCTTCGGCGGGCGGCATTGCCGAGTCGACTGACGCTGCGCGCCAGCGCCTGCAGAGCGACAACAACTTTCAGCTCGATCAGATGCTCAAGGAGCTCGAGCGCAGCTACGTCGAAGCGGCGCTGGATATCACACACGGCAATCTGAGCAAGGCAGCGAGAATGTTGGGTATCCACCGCACAACCCTGTACAGCCGCATGCAAAGTTACGAACAGGCACCGCGGGAAGACCGGTAGCATGTACTACGGCTTTTTCGGGCTGTCGCAACCACCGTTCAAGATTACGCCGGATACCGAAATGTTCTTCGACGGCGGGAATCGCGGTGCGATTCTCGAAGCGCTGATCTACGCGATCTCGCAAGGCGAGGGCATCATCAAGGTCACCGGCGAGGTCGGGAGCGGCAAAACCATGCTGTGCCGCATGCTGCAAACCAAGTTGCCGCAAAACGTCGAGACCGTGTATCTCGCCAACCCGAGTGTGTCCCGGGACGAGATCTTGCACGCTATCGCGTTCGAACTACAGCTGACGGTACCGAAAGACGCCAACCGCATCGAAGTGATGCATCAGATCAATGATTATCTGCTTGAACGCCACGCCGAGCGCAAACAGGTCGTGCTGTTTGTCGAAGAATCGCAAAGCATGCCGGTTCCCACGCTCGAAGAAGTTCGGCTGCTGTCGAATCTCGAAACGAATCACCACAAACTGTTGCAAATTGTATTGTTCGGACAGCCCGAGCTCGATGAAAACCTGCGGCTGACCGAAATCCGCCAGTTGCGGGAAAGGATTACACACAGCTTTACCCTGACACCCCTCACTGCAACCGATGTCAGTCCCTACCTTACCTTTCGGTTACGTTCTGCCGGCTACCGCGGACCAGACCTATTCAACCGCCGTGTCGTTGAATACATCAGCAGTGTCAGTGAAGGGCTGACCAGGCGGGTGAACATCATTGCCGACAAAGCCCTGTTGGCGGCATTCGCAGATGGCACGCACAACGTCACGCTCAAACACGTCAAGGCTGCGGTGCGCGACACCGAATTTTCCGATCCCTCTTCTCCCGTCGCCACCGGCATCCCCTGGGGCTATATCATTCCTGGAGCTTTGATCGGCGGTGCGATCGGTGTGGTTGGCCTGATTGCCTATCAGCAGTTCAGTCAGAACCAGACCGTGCACCAGAGCGCTGTCGCCGGCAGCTTTTTCTCCCGGGAACAAAGCGCGCGGCCTGCCCCCACAGTGGCATCGACGCAAGCGCACAACCTACAGTCGCAACCGCAGCCGCAAGCGGCAAATCCGGCATCGGCAGGCCGTGAGATCAATGCGCCGGCAAACCAAGAGGCAATGCCTGCCACGTCACCGGTGCCAGTAGCAAATATCTCGTCTTTGCCGCAGACGGATGGGCTGTTGGAACAGAGATTGCGTGAAACGGAGCGTTGGCTTGCGGAAACCGATGGCAACCGTATCACCATTCAGCTACTCGGTTCCTTCAACGCTGAGCTACTGGGAAGTGACTTAATAAAGATCGGCAATCTAATTGATCCAGATAGGGTTTTTGTGTACCGTACCGTCGCTGATTTCAAACCCGCGTTCACCGTGCTGTTTGGATCCTACAAGACGCGTTCGGAGGCGATGCGGGCAATCGAAGCATTGCCGGCAGCGTTGAAATCGAATGGACCTTATTACCGGACAATTAGGGGTATAAAAGTAGAAATCGCGCGCAACAGCGGCTCATAACCGTGTGCCTCGACCAGCGGCGCGCATCAGAGAATTGGTCCCAGAAGAAACTAGGGTGGTTAGCATTGATCAGTGACGGAAGCGGCTCACCGGCGGCAGTGCACGCACATACAGTGGCCTTGGACACGGACCCGCTTGGTGGATTGCCGCGCAGGTCGATCCCCGTTCGCCTCGGTGTGCTGCTCACGCTTGCAATGCTTGCTTCCTGTGCGACCTACAAGCCCACCGTGCCGCCATCCGAAGCGCATCTGAGTCAGGATACCGTTCCGACAACGCCTCCCGAGGAAAAGATTCTGCCCCCGGTGACGGTCAGCGATTACGTCCCCCTCCCCAAACCAGAGGTCAAACTGCCTACGTATAGCGTGGTTGTGACGCAAGTTCCGGTGCAGGAACTTCTGTTTGCCCTGGCACGCGACACAAGCCAGAACATCGATGTGCATCCCGACGTTCAGGGCGTCGTCAGTATTAACGCCATTGACGAGACATTCCCGTCGATACTCGAGCGCATTGCGGGCCAGACCAATATCCGTTACCAGACCCGGGGTAAAACAATCAGCGTGGTCCCGGACACACCGTTTTTCAAGACTTATCGCGTTGATTACGTGAACGTAAACCGAAACTCGAAGGCCACGGTGGGCGTCGGTGGCGATGTCGCCTCCGCCTCGGTCGGGGACGAGTCCGGTGCATCGAATTCCGGTTCATCGGAGACGACCATCGGCTCCAACTCCGAGGTTGATTTCTGGGGTCTGTTGCGCACCAACCTCAAAAGCATACTCGCCGCCACCAACGCGTTAAGCGAAACCCAGGATCAGAAGGCCGTACGCGCCGAGGCCAGACAAAAAGAGCGGCAGGAACGTATCGCGCAGGCCGCAGCGGTGGCCGGCGCTGGCGGCAATGCCGCCGGCCTGTTCAGCACGGCTTTTGGCGAAGAGCTGAGAGCAGATATACAAAGCGAGGATGAAATTATCATCAACGCCGTTGCAGGAACCGTCACCGTGATGGGATCGGAAAAGCAGCACGAACTGGTGCAGGCGTATCTTGATGGTGTCACCTCCTCCACCCAGCGCCAGGTCCTGATCGAAGCCACCATTGCCGAAGTGCGGCTTTCGAATACCTATCAGGCCGGCATCGACTGGAGCAGTATCAGCATTGGCAGCGGCTGGTCGTTCCAGCAGAATTTGTTGGCTGGCAGTCTGGGCACACCACCGAATATGGTCGTCGGCTACGCCAATCCTTCATCTAATGGTTCGGATATTTCTGCATCACTGAAAATGCTCGAGCAATTCGGCAACACGCGGGTATTGTCGAGCCCCAAGATCATGGCGTTGAACAACCAACCAGCCTTACTAAAGGTCGTCGACAACGTCGTTTACTTTGAAATCGAGGTGGATACCCAGACGACAACCAATGCGCCGTCGCTCACCACGTTCGATACCACGGCGCGGACCGTGCCAGTTGGTCTGGTCATGTCCGTGCTGCCCCAAGTGTCCGAGACCGGCATGGTCAGTCTCACGGTGCGGCCCACCATCTCGCGGGTGATCCGGTTCGTGCCCGACCCCAACCCGGCGTTGGCAACCGCGGGGGTCGAGAATCTCGTACCGGAAATTCAGGTGCGCGAAATGGAGTCGATGCTACAGGTTGGCAGCGGCCAGACCATCGTACTTGGCGGGCTGATGCAGGACGACGTGCGACGTGATCGCGACCAGGTGCCATACGTTGGGTCAGTGCCTGGCGTTGGTGACATATTCGCCTATCGCGATGAGGACGTCACCAAATCCGAGCTGATCATCTTCCTGAAGCCAACAGTCGTGGTTAACCCCAGCCTGGACAGCGATGAGCTGAGATTTTTCCAGCGCTTTCTCCCCTCGATTGACCCGACCGGCAAGAATCCATGAGTCTGCTGCTCCAGGCTCTCCAGAAGGCGTCCAGGAATCGCGAAGCGAATCCCGATACTCCGGAGGCTCCTTCGACTCAGACGGATGCCGACGCCAGTCTGTCACTGGAACCGCTGGCCGAACCACAGTTAAGCAGCGACAGCGCGACGCACTTTGACGACAACGCCCAACCGGTCAGCGAACGCCCGGATGACGGGCTTTCTTCACCGGCGGACGCGGCGGATGTCATGCGCGCCAACGAAGCGCCAGGTTATTCGCCACTGGATTGGGTGCGTGACCATCACATGCTCGCTTTTCTCGCAGCAGCTGCGCTGTTTGCGATTTTCTACGGCCTTTACGTCTATCTGCAAATATCCAATCCCGGCCTGTTTCGTTCGCAACCGCCACCGATTGCGGCGCCGATGCAAACAGCAGTCGCGCCAACTATCGCCGCGAACGAACCGCCACCTGTATCCGGCATGCCTGATGCGCAGAGATCGACCACCATGCCGGCGCAAGCCGGATCATCAACGGCACCCGACCCGGGGCTGGAAAGCAATGCGACACCCGCCTCCCCCGAACCGGATACCGGCTCAGCGGCAGAAATCGATTTTGTTGCCGTAGCAGAACCAGCCACCCGTCCCAGCCCGCAGAAACCATCCGCAACGCAACCACGCACGCAGCGCGCAGCACCCGTTGCGCGTGTCGCAACCACGACCGATAGCGATGGCGTGGAAGTGGTGGAGATTCCCGCGTCGCCGAGTGTGGCCGTGCTACCTCAACAGGAAAAAACTCGCGGGCAGACCGATATCGCTGTAGAAAACCGGGAGGCTGATCCATCGTCAATCGACCCGGGTTTGATGGCGGCATACGAAGCACTGCAGCAGGGAGATTACGAGAAAGCAGGCACGCTATACGGTAAGGTACTAGTCCGCTCGCCGGATAACGCCGATGCGATGCTTGGCCTGGCGGCAATTTCCTGGAAGCAGGGCCGCCCCAACGTAGCGAGCGGCTACTATGGCCGTGTCCTGGAGCGCGATCCCCGCAATACCCATGCGCAAGCCGGCCTTATTGCTATCCTGGGCAGTGCCGACCCGGTCGCAGCGGAGACCAAGCTGAAACAACTGATTGGGCGGGAGCCATCCGGGTTTCTGTATTTCACCCTTGGTAATTTGTACGCCGAGCAGGGGCTATGGTCACAGGCACAATACGCGTACTTTCAGGCGTATCAACTCAACCCCGATAACCCGGATTACGCGTTTAACCTTGCCGTCGGACTCGAGCATCTTGGACAGTCTCGCCCGGCCCTCGACCATTACCGCAGAGCACTCGACCTGTCGTTCAGAAAAGGACGCGCAAATTTCGACCAGGAACTTGCGATCGAACGGGTCGGTCAACTCTCTGCGCGGATCAAATAAACTGTAAGCACACTACATGGCCGAGCAACGCAAGAAGCTCCGCCTGGGTGAATTACTAGTCCAGCAGGGACTGATAACCCAGGACCAACTGCGAATCGCGCTCACTGAGCAGAGCGTCCAGAAAATTCCGATCGGCCGTTTGCTGGTGCGCCTGGGTTTCGTCACCGAGGCGGTCATTCGCGACATCATGGCGCGAACAATCGGCCAGGAAAGTATCGATCTCAATCAGGTCCTGGTCGACGCCGAGGCACTCAGTCTGGTTCCCCAGGAATTTGCGCGTAGGCAACGGTTATTACCCATTGCTTTCGATTCAGAGCAAAGCCAACTGATGGTCGCCATCACCGAGGTATTCAACCTCGCAGCACTTGATCAGTTGCGCGCCATGGTGGGCAGCCGGGTACAGATCAAGACGGTGCTGGCCGGCCAGGCACAGCTCGACGAATTCATCGACCAGTTCTACGGTTTCGAATTATCTGTCGACGGCATTCTGCGTGAAATCGAAACGGGCGAAGTCGACTACCAGAGCTTGCAGCAGGAAGGCGGCGACGAATACACCCAGCCGATCGTGCGCCTGGTCGGCGCACTGTTAGTTGACGCCGTAAAACGCGGCGCATCCGACTTGCACTTCGAACCCGAATACGCCTTTTTGCGCGTGCGGTACCGCATCGACGGCGTACTGGAGCAAATTCGCAGCCTGCACAAGAATTACTGGGCTGGAATCGCGGTTCGCCTGAAAGTCATCAGTGGCATGAACATCGCTGAAACCCGGGCCCCGCAGGATGGCCGCATTTCACTGAACCTGAACGGCCGGCCGGTGGACTTCCGGGTATCTACCCAACCAACCATCTGGGGCGAAAATATCGTCTTGCGCGTACTCGACCGGGAAAAGTCGATCATTTCCCTGGAGCACATGCGACTGACCAACGATGTGACGGCGAAGCTGAACCTGATGCTTGCCAGACCGGAGGGCATACTGATCATTACCGGGCCAACCGGAAGCGGCAAGACGACCACGCTGTATTCAATGCTGGCAAAGCTGAATGTCGAATCGGTCAATATCATGACGCTGGAAGATCCTGTGGAGTATCCGGTGGCACTGATGCGCCAGACCTCGGTCAATGAGTCCGCCCGGGTCGATTTCGCGAGCGGCATTCGATCGATCATGCGACAGGACCCCGACATCATTCTGGTCGGTGAAGTACGTGATCAGGAGACGGCGGAAATGGCGTTCCGCGCAGCAATGACCGGTCACCAGGTATTTACCACGCTGCACACCAACTCGGCGCTTGGAACATTCCCACGCCTGCTTGATATTGGCATTGCGCCGGACATCATGGCTGGCAACATTATTGGCATTCTGGCGCAACGGCTGGTTCGAACGCTCTGCAACGATTGCAAGGAGGCCTATGAACCCAATACCGAGGAGCGTTTGCTGTTGGGAACCGACCCGGACACGGAGCTCAAGCTGTTTCGCCCGGTCGGCTGCATAAAGTGCAACAACCGCGGATACAAGGGGCGCACCGCCGTGCTGGAAATATTGCATATGGATACAGACATGGACGAACTGGTGGCCCGCCGGGCTTCGCCCCGCGAATTGCGCGAAGCCGCCATTTCCAAAGGTTTTCGCTCTCTTGCCGATGAAGGCCTGCAACGTGTACTGGAAGGCGTCACGAGCCTGTCGGAAGTGGCACGGGCCATCGATCTGACCTCGCGAGCGCGCTGATCAACGCCAGCAACTACTTCATGCCATCTTTCCGATACAAGGCGATCGATAGTGAGGGCCACAAGGCAAGGGGCCGGCTCGACGCTTTCAATGAGGTCGACCTGGAGCTGCGCCTTCGCAAGATGGGGCTCGACCTGATTACGTCACGGGCGTTGGCGCACAACGCGCCAGCCATCGGTAGCAGCAGTATCACGCGCCATGACCTGATCACCTTTTGCTTTGACATGGAGCAGATTTCACGCGCCGGCATTCCTCTCGTTGATGGGCTGCGTGATCTGAGGGATGGCCTCACGAACCCACGATTTCGCGAGGTGCTGACATCAACACTGGAGGACATTGAAGGTGGCAAAACGCTATCGGAATCCCTGTCTGCGTTTCCGCAAGTTTTTAACAAGGTTTTCCTGAGCCTGATTCGTGCCGGCGAACTGTCTGGCCAACTCACCGAAGTCTTCGAGAATCTCGGTACTACGCTGCGATGGCAGGATGAGTTGATCGCGCAAACACGCAAGCTGCTGATCTATCCCGCCATGGTGTTCGTCGTCGTCGGCGCCGTTGTGATATTTCTGCTGCTGTATCTGGTACCGCAAATCGTCGGTCTGCTGAAGACCATGGGTCTGGAGTTACCCCTACAGACACGCATTTTGATCGCGCTGTCCGAGTTTACGGCCAACTACTGGTACCTGCTGATAATCGTGCCGGTGCTTGCGGTCAGTATCGGCGGGTTCGCCGTGCGATCCAGCCCTCGCGTCAGATACGCGTTCGATTATCTCCTTCTGCGACTGCCCGTGATCGGGCAGATTCTGCAGAAGATCCTTCTGGCACGATTCGCAAATTTTTTCGCATTGATGTATCGATCGGGCATCACCGTGCTGGACGCCATGCGCACCAGTGAAGATATCGTTGCCAACGCTTACGTCGCCGACGGCTTGCGGCGAGCAGGCCAGCAGATCAACGCCGGCGAGAATCTTTCGGAAGCGTTTCAGAATCTCGGCATGTTCCCACCGCTCGTCGTGCGAATGCTACGCGTTGGCGAAACCACCGGGGCACTGGACAAGGCTCTGATGAACATCACCTACTTCTATAATCGTGATGTCAAGGAATCGGTCGACAAGGCACTTAAACTGCTCGAACCTACCTTGACACTTTTTCTGGGCATCATACTTGCGTTGATTCTCTTCTCGGTGCTCACGCCCGTGTACGACATACTCGGCCAGCTGGATATCTAACCACCGACATGGCAGCCAAAATTCTCGTTTGCATATCGGCTGACGGAGCGACCGTTGCCCAGTGGCAGCGTGGCGCCCTGGCCAACTTGCGCCGTTTCTCCGACAGCGAGAAGGGTTGGTCTGAGTTCGAAGCCCACCTTGGCCGCACGCCCAAGTCGACCATCAGCATCATGGTTGACTCGATCGATGAGGACTACCGTACCGAGACCCTGCCGCATGCCTCAGGCGGCGACCGTGCGCAACTGATTTCACGCAAGCTGCGCCAGCTCTTCCGGTCAACGCCATTTACAGCGGCCAGCCTGCAGGACCGCTCGACGGGCAAGCGGCGCGAAGACCAGTATCTGTTCGCCGCCATTACCCGACCCGAGTTACTCGCCCCGTGGCTTCGAGCTGTCAACACGCTACGCATCCCCATCTCGGGAATATTCCTGCTTCCAGTCGTCGCTCTCAGTGTTTCCGAGCGGCTGAATATCAAGCGCCCGAACCTTCTGGTCGTCAGCAAGAACGAATCGGGTCTGCGACAGACCTTCTGCAAACACGACAAGATGCGCGTCAGCCGGCTGACGCCACCCCAGGAAGACGGCACGCACAGCGCAGCGTTTTACGCCGAAGAAATCAACAGCACCCGGATGTATCTGGACGCCCTCACCATCACGCACGTCGACGACGTTGTCACGGTGCTCGTTCTGGATCACAACGGTTCGCTAGCCGATTTGCCGCAGGCTATTACGCAAGATCGCACCAACATCGAATGCGTGCGACTGGGGCCTGCGGAGCTGGAAAATGGCCTTGGCGCGAAAACGGGCGACATGGCCCAGTTCTCCGACGCTCTGCAATTACACCTGCTGGCCACGGCGCGCCCCGACCTGAATCTGGTGCCGCCGACCATGAAGACGCGGCTACAGGTCCATGTTCTCAAGAAAATTGTTTACGCTGTGTCCGCTGCAATTATCGTGTTCGGCGTGCTGTGGTCTTTGGCCAACGCCGTGTTGATGATCCAGGCCGATCGCGAAATTGCCCGGTTAGCGGAGCAAACCCAAGGCTTCCAGGCGAGATATCAGGCAGTCACCGAACGTTTTCCGGAGGCACCCGCCAGTTCCGAAGTGCTGCGCGACAGCGTCGAAGCCGCAAAACAAATAAATTTGATGCGGCAAACCCCGCACTCATTCCTGCTCGCGCTGGGAACAGCAATGAATCAGTCACCAAACATAGGCCTGAGCCGTATCGAATGGATCCATGGCAGCCCCGACGTGGTCCAGACAGGTTCTCAACCGATCGATGTTTCTGAGCATCTTGTCAACGGTACCGGGCAGTTCGGCATCGTCGGCGCCGAGGTTCTGTCCTACGAAGGCGACCATCAAGCCGCATTACGCGACATCCGGTTGTTTACCCGCCAACTCGAGACCGATCCGCGTGTAGCACAGGTCGAAATCATTCGCCTGCCACTGGATCTTGATCCCAATGCCGGTCTGAATGGCAGCACCGCCAGTCAACAAACCTCACAATCGGCACCATTCGAGATTGCCCTGATCCTGCACCAGAGTGGAGGCACGCAGTGAAAATTGAACGCAAGGACCTCGCGCCGCTGCGTCTGCCCATAGCGGCCTTTATTGCCTCGCTGGTATTGAGCTTTCTATTGATCGACTATTCCGGCGAACGGCGTTCGATCGAATCAGAACGCATGCGCGCGGCCAGTGCCCAGGCAGATGAAGCGAGAAAACGGTATCAGGATTCGGATATTGAAAAGGAAATCATCGCACGGTATCTGCCGCAGTACAGGGAACTGGAGCGACGTGGTTTCATCGGATCGGAAAACCGGATCAAGTGGATCGACGCGTTGCGCATTGCCGATCAACAGACGGGTAGTTTTGGCGTGCAGTATCAACTGAGCGCACAGGGCCCGTACAAGGGCTTGCTGTCAGATGACCCGATCGCGTCTCACCTGCGACGATCGACGATGGACATTCGTTTTGGCGCGGTACATGAAGGGCAGTTCCTGGCGTTTCTGGCGGCACTGGAAGCGCAGGATGCCGGTATGTACGCGCTTCGGTCCTGTTCACTGCAACCGGTTCACCGGGATATCCCGCAGCCCCGAACGCGAAATCTGAGCGCACAATGCGAAATCGACTGGCTAACGCTGGTGCCACCGGGAGCGCAGGAATCATGAGAATTTCGAAACCGGTTCTTTTTGCCGTTTGCCTTTCGCTGCTCGCCAGCAATCCGTCCATGGCACAAGACGAACCACTTGGCAGGCTGTTCTACACTGCCAGGGAGCGCGCGGCGCTGAATGCGAACATCGTCCGCGTCACCAGGAAACCCGTCAAACCGGTCCCCATTCCACCTTCGGTGACCCTGAATGGTGTCGTCACACGCAGTGACGGTGAACGAACCGTCTGGATTGACGGCCGCGCTTATTACCAGGGTGATCCCGACGATATCCGTGTCATCACGCGTCCCGGTGAGCCGGGCGTCGCGGAGCTGAAAGTACCGGGCGTCGCGAAGCAGCTTCCGGTAAGGGTCGGACAGCAACTCGATCCGGCATCCGGCGAAACGTTCGAATCGTATGAAATGCCGCCTTCCCTGACACGACCACAACCGTCACAGCCAGCGGAAGCACTACCCGGCGTAGAACCTGCTTCAACTAACCTCGAAAAGTAGCCGGAATCCGACGCCAAGAGGGACGAAAAGCGCAACCCCGGTTAATCGAAAAGATGTCATTGAGGAGGCGTAATGGCAGCCAGAACATGGCGGATCGACGCAGGCGGATTCCGGGCCTTTGCCTGAGCGATAACATGATCCGCACCGGTTGCCCCTGCCTGCCTCTACCGCGATGCAAATACCACCTTCCAGATTGAAGTGATACCGCCCGACCGATGCCGACACGCCCGTTGCGCTTATCCAGACCAGAACGACATTGCAGCCATGCGACACGTTTGCAACGCGGCGCGGCGGCGTTGGTGCTGATGATGCTGCTCGGGGTTTCGATCGGCCTGCTTGTTATCGGATACGCCCGCGGCATCGGCGGAAACGACGCCGCGGACCCTCGCACCATTCAGGCTCTGTCGAAAGCGAGAGAAGCGCTGCTTGGATATGCGACAACCTACCGTGACACCCACCCTGACGAGGTGTTCGGTTATCTTCCCTGTCCGGACATGGGAA